>Ga0209816_1002768_pt1 | contig 12240 bp, 11 predicted proteins | sample CoawatmetaG01DNA_FD_187509 | JGI IMG/M metagenome (GOLD analysis project Ga0209816, IMG submission 187509) | Marine microbial communities from the West Antarctic Peninsula - Coastal water metaG017-DNA (SPAdes) (version 2) | ecosystem: Environmental > Aquatic > Marine > Coastal ... | reverse complement strand
AAGCAAACTCTGATAAGCTATTTAAAGGAATTAGGTAATGACTATTTAGTAGATGTAAAGAAACAAAGAAACACAAGAAGCAATATGCAGAATAACTATTATTGGAGTTGTATAGTACAGACACTATCAAACGAACTAGGCTACTTTCCTGATGAAATTCACGATATACTAAAGGTGAAGTTCTCAAGTGAATGGAATAGTATAGAACTAAACGATAGAACAGTAGCAATACAAACAGTTAAGTCTACAGCTAGAATGGATAGCAAAGCCTTTGAGATATATGCAGACCAAATAAGGATGTGGGCAATGACTGACTTGGGTATCAGACTAATGCTGCCAAACGAATACGAGTAATTTCTATTATATAACAAGTTGATTAATCAAATTATTTCAAAATGGAACACGGAGGAAAAAGAATAGGAGCAGGACGAAAAGGAAAAGCAGAAGAACAAAAGCTAATAGAACACTTAACACCAATGAGTGGAATAGCATTAGAAGCTTTACAAGAAGGTATAAAGGGTAAACAACAATGGGCTGTAAAGTTATACTTTGAATACTTCTATGGTAAGCCGCAGCAAAGAGTTGATGTAACTACTAATGATGAAAGTCTTAACGTACCTTTAATAAACTTTATAAGCTCTGAATCTTAGCGACAAATACACAGCACTATTTAATTCAGATGCTAGATACTTTATCATAACAGGAGGTAGAGGTTCAGGAAAGTCTTTTGCTGTTACAGTCTTTCTAACTCTCTTAACTATGTCTAGGAATGTTAGAGTCCTGTTCACACGTTACACAATGACCTCGGCACACCTTTCAATCATTCCTGAGTTCTTAGAAAAGATAGGTCTTCTAGGATATGAGAATACATTTAGCGTAAACAAAGCAGAGGTAATAAACTTAGGAAACAAATCAGACATTCTATTTAGAGGTATAAAGACATCAGCAGGTAATCAGACTGCTAGTCTAAAGTCATTACAAGGTATTTCGACTTGGGTGCTTGATGAAGCTGAAGAACTTGTAGATGAAAACATCTTTGATACAATAGATTTAAGTATAAGGGAAAAGAAAGTGCAGAATAGAATCATATTAGTATTGAATCCTGTTACTAAGGAACATTGGATATACAAGAGGTTTTTTGAAGACAAAGGCGTTGAAGGTGGTTTTAACGGTATTAAAGATAATGTATGCTACATCCATAGTACATACCTAGATAATATAGTTAATCTATCTGAGAGCTTCCTAGAGCGTATTAAGAGCATAAAGCATACTAACTTTAAAAAGTACACACATAAGATAATGGGAGGATGGTTAGCAAAGGCAGAAGGAGTAGTCTTTGAGAATTGGAGTATAGGTGCATTTAATCCTGATGACTTACAAGTTTCTTGTGGTCTTGATTTCGGATTCTCAATAGATCCTGATTCTTTAACTTCTATCGCCATTTGTAAGAAACACAAAAAGATTTATCTTAAAGAAGAAGTTTATCGTAATGGTTTAAAGTCACACGAACTAGCTGCAATCATTTTAGATAAAGTAGCAGGTACACTTTGTATCGCTGATAGCTCTGAGCCACGTTTAATTGCCGACTTAAAGCACTTAGGAGTAAACATTAAAGCAGTTAAGAAAGGAACGATTGAAAGTGGTATAACTAGGATGCAAGACTATCAGCTTATAGTAAGTCCTGAATCTACAAATATAGCTAAAGAGTTAAACAACTATGTCTATGCAGACAAAGGGTCTAAGCTATATGTAGATAACTACAATCACGCAATTGATGGGATTAGATATAACATTATATACCACCTAGACAATCCAAATGCAGGTAAGTATTTTGTACAGTAAACTATAATCAACTTATTTCTATTATATATTAGATGAACATTAAAATTAAAAAAGAAGGGAAAAAAGAAACATTCAAACTTATTAATAGTTGGTCAGATGTTACGCTAGAAACTTGGCTACAACTTATTGATTTTGAAACTGGTACAAAAACTGAAGAAGCTACAGAAACAATTGCAGCATTATCAGACATACCTAAGAAGTTAATAAAGGAACTAGCCTTATCAGATGTTGCATTATTAATGAGTAAGATAGGAGAGTTACAAGCTAAACAAGATACTACACTAAAAAGAATTATAGAGATTAATGGAGTTGAGTATGGCTTTCATCCAGATCTAAATAAAATTACTTTAGGCGAATATGCCGATGTAGAAAGCTTTATGAGTAATGGAGTAGAATCAAATCTTCCTGAGTTAATGGCGGTACTATACAGACCAGTTAAATTAAAGAAGAACGACATATACATAATAGATGCATATGATGGAGATATAACAATGCGTACAGAAGAGATGAGACTAATGAAAGCTGAACAAGTACAGTCAAGCCTTTTTTTTTTCTACAATTTAGGGAAGGTATTGTCAAAGATTTTGCCATCATTTTTGATGGAGAGGCTGACGGAAATGAAGATGCAATAGCTAGTAATGACTTCGCAAGCAAGTGGGGATGGTTTGGCGTTATGCATCGTTTGTGTAAAGAGGACATAAGTAAATTGGAAAGTATCACAAAGCTAAGTCTTCTAGAGTGTTTGACTTGGTTAAGTTATGAAACAGATTTGAACTCACAAAATAAAGTAAAAAGAAATGGTTAAAAATAAAACATATAATAACGTTGTAAATACTTTGCTTAGAATGGCTGAGTATCATGAGCAGATAAGCACAACTTCTGTAGGCGATATATTCGACATCAACTTAGAAAAGATGCAGAAGTTTCCTTTAATGCACATCAATCCAACATCAGTAGAAACTGGAGATAGTCAGCTAACTTATAACTTTCAAATCTTCGTTATGGATATGGTAACTGAAAAAGAAGAATGGACAAAGAATAATGCAGATGCTAACTTCCCAAAGCTATACAAGACTTTAAGTAATGAGCAAGATGTGTTTAATGAAACTTTACAAATAGTAACTGACTTCATAGGAATGCTTAGACATAGTCAAAGACAATCTTTAGAAAGTGTTAATGATATAGATGTACCTATATACTTTGCACAAGACCAATTTACAATAGAGCCTTTTCAAGAAAGGTTTGACAATCTATGCTGTGGATATGTTTTTAATTTAGGTATATTAGTACAGAATGACTTTCAGACTTGTGATATACCTGTTCAGGCAAAAGGTGCAGGGTATTAATGAAATGGAAGTTAAGATGGATAACAATAGAAATAGGATGGAAAAAATTTAAAATAACAATTAATTTATAAAATTATGGCAGACTTAGTAACAACAATCAGCGAAACAGTAACACTTAATGGAAGCCTTAGGGGTTCTGTTAACTCAGTAACAACAACAGGTATTAATGATGTATTTGAAAGGATAGTAACTTGTACTGCAAGTGTAGTAACTACTATAGGAGTATTTGCAGCTTTACCTTCTACTTCGCCTGGTGCAATTGATGTAGACAGAACAGAATACATTAGAGTCACTAACTTGGAAACAGCTGTAACTATAGAACTAGCAGTAGTAACAACAGCTACTAACTATCAAGTTACAATAAGACCTGGAGGTTCTCACGTTTTATATTCAGGAGAATTAGTTGCTTTAGGTGAAGAAGATACTAGTCCAAGTTTCGGAACTATGGAAAACCTAGCTTCATTACAAGTAAAACCAACAACAGCAGTTACAGCTAGAGTTGAATTGTTTGTAGGCTTAAAATAGTGAAAACTGAGAATCTAAGAAGGTACTTAAATAGTTTTGGCAAGCAAGTTGTCAATCGTTCTAAGGGTAACTTACAAAGAAAGAAAGGTGGTAATACAGCACTAGGAAATTCTATTAAGTTTAAAGTAGTATCAAAAGGTGATAGTCTTACTGTAGAGTTTATTATGTCTAGTTATGGCAAGTTTGTAGATAAAGGAGTATCAGGAACAAAAAGGACTAGAACTTTTAAAGATTTTAAAAATAAAACTATAAGGAGTCCATTTTCTTATAAAAATTCTAAAGGTCATTCACAACCTCCAACTAAGGCATTAGATAAATGGTTAGTAAAAAAAGGAATAGCTCCAAGAGATGTAAAGGGAAAGTTTACAAGTAGAAAGTCATTAAAATTCTTAATTGCTAGAAGTATAGGAAGAAATGGAATACAAGGAATTAGCTTCTTTCAGAAACCTTTTGGATTAGCAATGGTAGGATTTAGAGCCCAAGTATCAAAAGCAATAAAAAAAGATATTCAAGATGAATTAAAAGGAAAAGAAAAAGAAAAAACTAAAAAATAATGAGTCAAACAATAATAGAACAACAGCCTTTATTTGATACACTTCCAGTTGGGCAAGATGTAATATTTACAGTATCTAATACATCAATAGTAAGTACATTTACAAGAGTTAAATTCCAAGCAGAGGTACATATAAGTAATAATGAACCACCTAACACAGCTGTCAATACTGATGTAGTAGGTATATTTAAAACTAATCCTAACAATGCAGGAGTAGGGATGTTTGATTTTAGATCTATTATAGAAAGCTTTGTTAAGACAGATAACTTGGCAAGGGAAGGTAGTGCTTATAAAGAAGTATTAAACACAGCAGATAGTACAGTACCTATGCACTTAATAGATAAGTACTCAGGTAATTTAAATACTATGCGTTATTTAGTAATACAATTTAAGACTGAGTATTATAACGGAACTGATTTAGTTACAGAATCAGCTGCAAATTCTGGTACATTTAAATTAATGAATGGCTACTTAAAATATACTGATGGCTTAACTCTTATAGGAAATAACTTTGGTTATGACTTAGAGAAGTTTGAATTTAAAATATCAGAACAAAGAAATTTCTTAACTAATGCTCCTACTACACAGTATGCAAATGTAAATGACTATGGTACTATGGGGATGTTAATGTCAAATCCTATAGGAAAAAGTCCATCAGGAACTAAATCAATTAAGTTTTCTTATTATGATGCTAGTGATATTTTTTTAGGAGGTGATATTGTAGAGCATAATATTGCTAATGGTGGCTTTATTTATCCTAATTCAGAAATACAATCTCAAATGTTATTCGCAGGCGTTTTCCCTGCTAACCTACAGAATTGGAGTACTGTATTTAATACTAAAATTCTTACAATTTCATACTATACCATTAATGTTATAAGTACAGTTGATGGTATGTCCGATTTATACAGAATAAATATTAACTGTCCTACATTAAAAGGTTTTGAACCTATTAGATTAGCTTGGCTTAATCAATGGGGTGCATGGGATTACTACACTTTTATTATGAAGTCTAGCAAAATGATATCTACAAAAGGAAGCACATACCAACAGTTAGAAGGTTCTTGGAATGATTCAACGTATAAGATAGATAGTTTTAGAGGTGGCAAGAAATCATTTAGAGTTAATGCTACAGAAAAGATTACTATGAATACAGACTTTATAAGTGAATCAGAATCAGCTTGGTTCGAGGAGCTTATTAATAGTCCTGAAGTATATATATTAGAAGGCTTTAAAAATGAAACAGCTACACCTAATACAGCTTTAAATAAGTATGTAACTCCTGTAAGACTTACAACATCCAGCTATATTAAAAAGACAGTTGCAAATGATAAGATTATACAGTACACTTTTGAAGTAGAAAAAAGTAAGACACTTAGAACTCAATCAATATAATGAGCGTACAACTTATAGTATATCCTCAAAGCTTTGATGGCTTTACTAACTCTAATAATCCATCTACTCAGATTCTAGTTGATGGTATAAATTTTAGTACTATTAATACTTCTATTTCTCATTCTGTAACAGCAGCTAATGGATTACAAGAAGCAATAGATTTTTTCAATCCTACATTACCAGTTAATACTTGGAAAAGATACCTTCAAGGCTCTTTAGTATCTTCAGAAACTAATGGTATTTTAAGAATAAGTACAAGTGCTACGACACAACAACAAGGGGTAATACAAAAACTTTCTAACCTTATAGTTGGTGGTGTTTATAATATAACTGTAGATATTGATTCTATTACTAATGTTGGTAATGTTTTTAATCTTTCAATTTTCTCTGGAACTATATTACAAAGCTCTCAGCCTTTTCCTCCATCTTCAACTACAGGTACATCAGCATTTCAATTTACTGCTAACTCAACTGAAGATACTTTAGTTATAGGAGGTAACTCAGCAACAGGAGGTATTCTTACTATTAAATCAATTGGTATTAAAGCTGCACCAACATTACCATCAGGAGCAATACAATTACTAGAAGATGGTCAAGTTATTTTAGACTTATATGAAGATGAAGACTTACCTCTGTCTTTAAGTGTAGATGATTTTAAGAATGTAGTAGAACAAGTGCAGTCTTATTCTAAGGCATTTAATCTACCTGCTACAAAAAGAAATAATAGAATATTTGATCATATCTTTGAAATAACAAGAGAAGTAGAAAGTGCAGGCAGTCTTTTATTTAATCCTTATCAAAAAACTACTTGTGTATTAAAGCAAGATGGTTTTGTTTTATTTGAAGGCAATTTAAGGATGATAGACATTACTGATAAGGATGGAGAAATTAGTTATAATGTTAATCTATATTCTGAAGTTGTAGCTTTAGCGGATATATTAAAAGATAGGACTTTTAGAGACTTAGAATTTGAGGAATTAAATCACGAGTATGTTTATAGTAATATCAAAAATAGTTGGACTGGAGTTTTAGAATTAATAAATCCTTTATCAGCAGGAAGTTTTGCAGGTACAACAGGTTCAGTTTTAACAAATGTATTGCAATATCCTTTTGTTGATTGGAATCATCAATATTATTTCGGAATAAATAACCAATTAGTATTATCAAATTTAGAATCTTCTTTCAGACCTTTTATTAATATAAAATATATAATAGATAATATTTTTGCAGCTACAGATTATACTTACGAATCAGAATTTTTTTTATCAACAGACTTTACTAAACTCTTTATGGATTTTAATTGGGGAAGTCAAAATACAGGAGCTGTTCCAGTTAGAAATGCAAATTTTATACAAGCATTTAATACATCAGGAGGTAGTTATTTTTTTAATAGTACTTATACTAATTTTAAATTACAAGATAATACATTTGGTAACAATTCTTTATGGGATAATACAGAATATAAACTCGTTTCAGATATTAATAATTTAGAAGTGACTGCTGATTATAAATTAAAATGCCAAAATGATACTTCAGGTGATAGAGCTAATAGTGTACGAATATCTAAATTTAATTCTTCAGGTCAAGTGTTAGAGGTGTTTGCTGTTGATAATAATGACATTGGTGGTAATTTAACAAAAACATTTCAAGGTACACTATCAACAGTTTTACAACTTGGTGAATATATACAAGCTCAATCATCTTCTCCTACAGCAAATACAGTTAAAATAAGTGAATCATCTCCTATGAGTTCTATTGAATTTAATTTAAATTCTAATTCATCACAGGTTGTACCGTTATTAGATTCCTTAAGGGGTGATTTAGGTCAATGGCAATTCTTAAAAGGATTGATTACAATGTTCAACTTAGTTACTTTACCAGATGAAAACAATCCTAATAATATAAAGATAGAACCTTATACTGATGTATTTGTTACTCCTGCATTAACTGAACCTCCATTAAATTGGACAGAAAAGATAGATGTATCTGAAATGAAGCTAACACCTTTGACTGACTTAAATAGAAAGACAATGTTTAAGTTTGTAGAAGATGATGATGATACAGTATTTATTCAATATAAAAATCAAGTTGGTAATCATCTTTATGGTAGTCAACAGTTTAATGCAACCAATCAATTTAACATATTAGAAGGAGAAGTTGATATAGTTGCAGAACCTTTTGCAGCTACAATAGTTAAATCTATAATGCCTAATTTTACCGATTTTATTACTCCAGCAATTTATGCAATGAATGATGAAGGTACAGAATCCTTTGAAAACAGTCCTAGAATAATGTATAATAACGGAGTAAAAACTTTACAAAATAATAGTTATAAAGTTTTAGCTCAAAATGGAGGATCTTCAGTAGCTGCAGAAACACAATTTTTACAGTTTAGCCACTTGTCAGAAATACCAACTTCTAGTGCATCACCTTCAAATACTTTAGATTTTCATTTTGGTATATGTCAACTAGAGGCAAATGTAGGTTCTCCCACACCAAAAAATTTATTTAACTTATACTGGTTACCTTACTATTTAGAACTTTATAATCCTAACACTAGAATAATGACTATAAGAGTTAATTTAACTCCTGCTGACATTTCTACGTTCAAGTTTAATAATACGGTATATTTAAAAAACAAAACCTTCCGAGTTAACAAAATAGACTACAAGCCAAATGATTTAGCAACAGTAGAATTTATACTTATACCATAATGCCAAAAGTAAGAGAAATACCATTTTTAACAGGTTACACAGTAAAACCTTCTTCAGTTTCTGGAGTAGGAATTGTTACATTTACAGATGGCACTAACAATATAACTCCGAATCAGTTACAATGTGAAGCATATGGATATACTTATAATATTGTAACAGGTACTTGTTCAATTTTTACATATAATACAAATTTAGATAGTAATACAGCAAATGAAAACAACCGAATTTATGGAGCAGGTAATTTAACTCAAATAGGGACAAATTATACTTTAATGATGGGTGAAAATAATACTGTTAAAGGTTCTTCTAGAAATAGTATTATCACAGGTAGTAATAATGTTATAGACAATGGAGTAAACAATGCAAATGTTTCAGGTACTTTAGGAGAATCCACAGCTAATAATTCTATAGTTTTGGGAGGTAACAATGGAACAGATACTTTAGGTGAAAGACAATCAGTACAATTACTTTATGGTATTCAAACTACTGATGGAGTTAATACAGTTAGCTTCTTAAACAATACAACAGATAGTCTTTTTTCTATTCCTGATAATACTATTATGTACTTTCACGCAGACGTTGTAGCTGTTAGAGTTGGTGGTACAGCATCAACAGGTAGTGGTGCTGTTGGTGATTATGCAAGTTTTGTAGAAAGAGGAGTTATAATAAATAAATCAGGAGTTTTAAGCATACAAAGAGAAAGGGATGCAATAAAAAGTAGTGGATACACTTCAAATTGGCAACCAACAGCAATAGTAAGTGGAACTAGCTTTGCTATGAGAGTTAGAGGAGATGCAGATACAATAGTAGAATGGTGCAGTAATATTACATTCACACAAATTAAAACAGGGGTAGCACTTTAAAAAAATAAAACTATGGCAGAAAAAATAGAAATGGAAGTTGAATCTAATTTAGGAGACGTTTCAAAAGATGCAAAAAATGCAGCAGGTAATTTAAGTGTAATGGGTATATCCCTTAATACTGTAAAAGCAGGCTTTAAATCAGCTGGGGCAGGTGCAAAGCTAATGTTTGGTTCTATTAAAATGGGATTAATATCAACAGGAATAGGTGCTTTCTTATTAGCAATTTTAGCACTAGGTAAATATTTTACATCAACAGAGCAAGGAGCATCAAAACTTAAAACAGTATTTGCTGCATTTGGTGTTGTTGTTGGTAATTTAGAGGATATACTTGCAGATATGGGAGCAAAATTAGTTTCTGTTTTTGAAAATCCTAAGAAAGCAGTATCTGATTTATGGGAAGCAATAAAGACTAATCTAGTGAATAGGGTTACTGGACTTATTGACGGATTTGGTGCTGTAGGAAAAGTTATACAAGGAGTGTTAGATCTAGATTTTGATAAAGTTAAAGAAGGAGCTTTAGAATATGGCGAAAGTGTTGCTCAAGTAGTAACAGGTGTGGATAATGTTTTTGAAAAAGTAAAAGATAGTATTGAAGGAACTATAAATAGTGTTAAAGAATTTGGAAAACAAACATCAAAAGAAGTTGGGCAAGCTATAAAATTAGAACAAGACAGACTAGCATTACAAATATTTGAAAGGGAAGCTATAGTAGAAAAAGCTAGAACAGAAAAGGATATGATGAAGCTTAGGTTACAAGCTAGAGATTTTGAAAAATTTACAGCAGAAGAAAGGCTAGAGTTTATGAGAGAAGCTAATACTTTAGCAGCAGAACAACTTGAAAAAGATTTACACGTTGCAAGAGAAAAACTCAGATTTAGAGTAGAAGAAAATTCATACAGTAAATCTAATCAAGCTAATTTAGATGAAGAAGCTCAATTACAAGCAGCAGTATTTAATTTAGAAAGGTCTAATTTCTCAGAAAGAAAAAGACTTAAATCTGAAGAACAAGCTATTGTAAAAGAAATAGCAGCAACAGAAAAGAGTGCTATAATGCAACAAAATAAAGAAATAGCTGCAATAGAAAAAGAAATAGCTGATAATAAAGCTGCAAAAGTAAAAAAAGATATTGCTGATGCTAAGATAGTTGCTGATGCTGAAATTAAAGAAGCTGCAAGAGTAGCAAAAAAGAAAGAAGATTTTGATGTATTAGTTGAAAAAACAAAAGAAGCAACAATAGCTATGGGTTTTTCAACAGCAGCATCTTTAGCTAAAGAAGGTTCAGCAACAGCTAAGGCTATAGGAGTAGCAGAAACTATTTATAACACACAAACTGCAATAATGGCAGCAATGAAATTACCTCCACCATTTAATGCAATTCAAGCAGGGCTTACAGGTGTTATGGGAGCTACTGCAATAGCTAAAATCTTGTCAACTAATCCTGAAGATGGTGGTGGTTCATTATCTGGAGGAGCAACAGCAACAAATACTCCTGCACCTCAGATGATGTCAGGAGCTTTTGATTTATCAGGAGGTGTAGCACCAGACCCTGTACAAGCCTTCGTACTTACCGATGAAATGACAAATTCTCAGAACCAACTCGCTAATATTAGAAGAAGAGCAACGATATAAATCAAATAAACTAACTAAAAATCTATTATATAATATGCCTTGCGAAAAATGTGAAAACGGAAAATATAAATGGGGAAAGACAGGAAGCTGTACTTATGACTCAGTTGCTGAATGTGAAGAAGCAAATAAAGACTATTATGAAGAAGTTAAAGAAACTAAAATAGTCGAATTAATTATTAATGATGATAGTCAAGAATTAGCAATTGATGCAATATCTCTCGTTACCTCACCAGCAATCGAGCAAGACTTTGTCTTTTTTGGTAAAGAGAAAAACAACTTAACATTTGCAAAGGTAGATGAAGAGAAAAGAATGATTATTAGTCCCGCTCTTATTCCTAATAAGCAGATATTTAGATACGACCCAAATACAGACTCTGATTACTATGTATATTTTTCCAAAGAAACCGTAAGACAAGCGTCTGAACTGTATTTAAAACATAACAATCATCACAAGGCTACTTACCAACATCAAGACAGAGTTTCAGGTGTTCTTACAGTTGAATCTTGGATAAAGGAAGGAGATATGGATAAGTCTAAGCTATATGGCTATGATTTACCTGACGGTACTTGGTTCGTTAAAATGCGTATAGACAATGATGAGCTTTGGTCTAAGATAAAAGAAGGCGAACTTCGTGGATTAAGTATCGAAGGATATTTCACCGATAAGCTAGAATCTATGTCAGAAAAGCAACCAACTAATGAAGAAATATTAAAAGCACTAAACGAAATAATTACAAAATCAAACAAGTAACTAATCTTTCTATTATATAATAGAACTTAAATTAAAACTATGGATATTAAAGAACAAATTTTGGTAGCACTTGGTCTTGACAAAGGCGAAGATGTAACAATGGCTTATCAAGCTAAATCGGAAGACGGAACTATTTTCGTTTCAACAGCTGACGAATTAGCCGTAGGCGTAGACATCTCAGTTCTTACTGAAGACGGTACTACAATTTTACTACCTATTGGAACGTACAAAACTGACACAGGAGTTACTTTCAGAGTAGATGAAGAAGGTATAGTTGCAGAAGTTATGGAAACTGAAACTGAAGAAGTAGTTGAAGAAGAAATGGCTGAAGAAGAAGAAGAGAAAGAATATGCAGATGTTGCAGATTGGGAAGGTATGGAGAAAAGAATCCAAAACCTAGAAGATGCTGTAGCTGATCTTAAAAGAGATAAAGATGGAGGAGATGATGAGGTTGAAGAAATGGCTGAAGTAACTGAAGAGCCTTCTACTAATCCTAAATCTATTAAGACTACAGAAGTAGTTGAGTTCTCAGCAGAAGACGAATTAACAAAGTTAAAAGCTGAAAATGATAAACTAAAGACTGAATTAGCAGAATCTCCTGCATCAGCTCCTTTAGACACAA
>Ga0209816_1002767_pt1 | contig 12245 bp, 11 predicted proteins | sample CoawatmetaG01DNA_FD_187509 | JGI IMG/M metagenome (GOLD analysis project Ga0209816, IMG submission 187509) | Marine microbial communities from the West Antarctic Peninsula - Coastal water metaG017-DNA (SPAdes) (version 2) | ecosystem: Environmental > Aquatic > Marine > Coastal ... | reverse complement strand
CTATTGCAGGGTTTATAGAATAAAGCAAAACAAGCTAGAGCTTTCCTTATTTGTTTCTGAGCTGAGCATCAAGTCTATGTAACCGTTCTGGTGTACCGACATCTACCCAGACACCTTTATAGTGTTCGCCACTAACATTTCCTTCTGTAATTTCCTGACATAACCTTGGTGCCAATTTCGATACTATTCCAGGCTCAATTCCATTAAAAAAAGATGGCTTATAGATACTAATTCCGCTAAAAGTGAGCCTCTCTTTACCTGTTGACAACAATCTACCGGAATCAAGAAAAAAATCTCCATCTGGGTGGTGTTCCTGGTTACTCACCATTACCAGATGTGCCGTATCGATACCCATTTTCATCTGCCTTAAAATTGGTAACAATTCGGCGAATTTAAATTCGCTATATATATCCGCATTAACTACAAGGAAAGGTTGCTCGGGCAACTCATTCTCATTCCCGCTGTCCAGCAAGGGCAATGCTCTAACAATACCACCTGCTGTTTCTAACGCTATCGCTTCAGGGGAATAACAAATATTAACTCCATAGCGGCTTCCATCCCCTAATGCTGTCTCAATCATTTTCCCCAAGTAAGCATGATTGATTACGATATCCACAAAACCTGCACGGGCAAGATTCTCAATATGATATTCAATCAGTGCTTTATTTTCCACACAAAGCAATGGCTTGGGTAAGTTGTCAGTCATAGGACGCATACGTACCCCACGGCCGGCAGCCAAAATCATTGCTTTAAATCGTTCTTTATTATGATTCATGACCAATTTCTGTTTTTTGTTCTTTGCCTTCTAACTCCTCTAACAACTCCAGCAGAAAGTTGAGTTCACGGTAACGGTCACAGGTCTTTTTCAAATAATTTATTACCACCGGCATATCTTTGAGGTAATTATTTTTACCATCGCGGTAACATAAACGGGCAAATATACCGAGTATCTTGATATGTCGCTGCACCCCCATCCACTCAAAATCACGGTAGAAATCGGAAAAATTTCCTGCAACCGGAAGCCCTTTTTTTCTGGCTTTTTCCCAGTATCGTATTACCCAATCAAGTATTTTTTCCTCATCCCAGTAAATATACGCATCCTTAAGAAGAGAAACCAAGTCATAAGTAATAGGACCATATACAGCGTCCTGGAAATCAATAATACCGGGGTTAGGGCTCGTTACCATAAGATTTCGTGAGTGAAAATCACGGTGAACATATACTCTGGGTTGCGCAAGATTATTGTCCATGATCTTTGTAAAACAATTATTAAGTTCTTCTTTCTGGTTTGTATCTAGCACTACCTTTAAATGCTTTTCCAAATACCAATCTGGGAACAAATTTAACTCTTTAAGAAGAAGTTTCTCATCATAGCCTGGCAACTCTCTAGTGTAATTTTCTGACTGAATTCTAATAAGCGCATCTATAGCATCATGATATAAATCGTCAGCAACCGATGAATTGACCCCTATCGACTCCAGATATGTAGTGCTTCCTAGATCTGAAAGAAGCAAAAATCCTTGCCTCAAGTCCTTTGCCAAAATTTCTGGAACATGAACATTGGCTGCAGAGAATATGTTGGCTACATATAGAAAAGAAACGCAGTCCTCATGCTCCGGGGGCGCATCCATTACAATTAATGTCTTTGGAGCAGATTGATCACTAAATTCTACTCGAAAATATCGGCGAAAACTTGCGTCAACAGAGGCTGGAGAGAGTAAAAAAGATCTAGTCGGGAATTGACTCTTAACCCAATCCTCTAGAAGCTGGTAACGTTGCAGTTGGTTCATGTTTGATCTACTGATTGCCTATTTCTTAAAAGTATGAGATTTTATCATGCAAGTAGAATCCCTCAATCCACATTAATGATGGAAAAAAATGGAGAAACCATGTTAAACCAAAAACTGTTGGATGAAATTAGCACAAAAGTAAACGAGCTGGTAGCACAAAGTCCTGTCAAAGACGTAGAGCAAAATATGCGGATTTTGTTATCCGGAGTATTTACTAAGCTAGATTTGGTTACACGAGATGAGTTTAACGTGCAGCAAGAGATGTTAATCCGTACACGTGAAAAATTAACTGAACTGGAATCAATAGTTACTGAATTGGAAGATAAGCTAGTTACTAAACCAAAAGCTAGCCCGAAGGTAAGCAAGGCAAAGGGTCCTAAAAAAACTTAAGCCCTACAGAAGGTAAAATAGGTATCTTCTAAATCCCCCTGGCTACCATAAGCCAGGGTGTTAGTTATATTGGCATACTTAACTGGTTACTCTATTTTTTCGATTTATCGTCTGTCCTAGCCAAATTAATTCTTGAAACAGAAGAATGAAGCTAATTTCAGCGCCCCTAAGCTCCGCAATTTCTTGTCAAATTTCCAAAATATTAAGTATTCTTTACCCCTCTTCAGAAAAATAGCCTAGTCAAGCTAAGCAAATCCCACCAAGAATTTTTACACTTAAATTTCAGAAGCAAAACAAAAATAACAATAATAAATTATTACTTCTGTGTAAATATTTAACCCAAAAAGATATTTCTTTCCACAATAAGTTGCCACGGCAATTTGTCGAGGCATGATAAAATCATTCTTTCCTAAATGTAGCTCAAACTGTAGCTCAAAAATGAATAATCAAGAGCGTACCAAACTATTACATAATCTACTTACGCAGAAGATTCTATTACTTGACGGTGCCATGGGTACCATGATCCAGAGTTATAGCCTGAACGAGGAAGATTATCGTGGTACACGTTTTAAAGATTACCCTCATGATCTCAAGGGAAACAATGACCTTCTAACACTTACCCAGCCCCAAATTATCCATGCAATTCATACCGGCTATTTGGAAGCTGGGGCTGACATCATTGAGACTAATACTTTCAATTCTAATTCTGCTTCAATGGCGGATTATCATATGCAGGACCTAGTGTATGAGCTAAATTTTTCAAGTGCAAAACTGGCACATGAGGCAGCACAAGCGATAGAAGCAAAAATTCCGAATAAGCCACGCTTTGTTGCTGGTGTATTAGGTCCAACAACTAAGACTAGTTCTATTTCACCAGATGTAAATGACCCTGGATTTCGCAACATTACTTTTGATAAATTAGTAACTGATTATTTGGAATCTATTCGGGGTCTGGTAGATGGCGGTGTAAATATTTTATTAGTAGAGACTATCTTTGATACGCTCAATGCTAAAGCTGCCCTGTACGCGATAGACCAGTATTTTGAGACTAATAACACTCGTATTCCTATCATGATTTCAGCGACCATAACAGATGCTTCTGGTCGAACACTGTCCGGACAAACACCAGAGGCATTCTGGAATTCAGTAAGCCATGTCCAGCCCTTATCAGTTGGGCTTAATTGCGCGCTTGGAGCCGAATTAATGAGGCCGTACATAGAGGAGCTTTCTAAAGTTGCCGGAGTATATATAAGCTCACATCCTAATGCTGGCTTACCAAACCCACTTGCAGAAACAGGTTATGATGAATCACCAGAATACACTGCGAAGCTAATCAAGGAATTTGCGCAATCTGGTTTCGTCAATATTGTAGGTGGTTGCTGTGGCACTACACCTGCTCACATCAAAGCTATTTCAGAAGCAGTAGAGGAAATTACACCGCGGGCTATTCCTAACATCCCAAAGGAATTACGACTTTCTGGCCTAGAACCCTTAAGTATCAACGATGATTCATTATTTGTGAATGTAGGTGAACGGACGAATGTCACAGGATCGAAGGCCTTCTCACGTTTAATACTAAATGATGATTATACGGAAGCACTAACTGTTGCCCGTAATCAGGTAGAAAATGGCGCACAAGTTATTGATATCAATATGGATGAAGCTATGCTTGACTCAGAAAAAGCTATGGTGAAGTTCCTTAATCTGATCGCAGCTGAACCAGATATCAGCCGCGTGCCAATAATGATTGATTCAAGCAAATGGTCTGTTATTGAGGCTGGTTTAAAGAGGATACAAGGAAAGGCTGTAATCAACTCTATTAGCATGAAGGAAGGGGAAGAAGAGTTTATTAAACACGCCAAACTCGCTCGCCGCTATGGTGCAGCTGTGATTGTAATGGCCTTTGACGAATCAGGCCAAGCAGATTCACAGAAACGAAAAATAGAAATATGTTCTCGATGCTACAAAATCTTGGTTGATCAGGTAAATTTTCCTCCGGAAGATATTATTTTTGATCCGAACATTTTTGCGGTGGCTACCGGCATTGAGGAGCACAACAACTATGGCGTTGATTTCATCGAGGCTACACGAATCATTAAACAAACTTTGCCTTATGCCAAAATAAGCGGAGGAGTTTCCAATGTTTCGTTCTCATTCCGTGGCCAAGAAGCAATACGTGAGGCAATTCATACGGCTTTTTTATATCATGCTGTCCGTTCAGGAATGACTATGGGAATAGTTAATGCAGGACAGTTGGGTGTTTATTCTGACATACCAAATGATTTGTTAGAGCATGTTGAAGATGTGTTGCTTAACAGACGTCCTGATGCCACTGAGAGGTTGGTTGATTTTGCTGAGAATTTTAAGGGACAAAGAAAAGAAAATATTGAGGATCTAAGTTGGCGTGACGAACCAGTCCAACAAAGGCTTACACATGCCCTCGTAAGGGGTGTTAACACCTATATTATAGAAGATACTGAAGAAGCAAGGCTTGAGATAAAAGAACAAGGTGGACGACCGATTCAGGTTATTGAGGGGCCACTAATGAACGGAATGAATGTGGTTGGTGATTTGTTTGGATCTGGAAAAATGTTTCTACCACAAGTAGTAAAATCAGCACGAGTAATGAAACAAGCCGTAGCACATCTTTTACCGTTTATTGAGGAAGAAAAGAGAGTATCTGGTGACTCAAGGGCGAAGGGAAAGATCGTTATTGCTACAGTCAAAGGTGACGTACATGATATAGGTAAAAATATTGTTACAGTGGTACTTCAATGTAATAACTACGAAGTGGTAAACATGGGTGTGATGGTTCCTTGTGCACAGATCCTGGAAACTGCGCGACGTGAAAAAGCTGACATGATCGGCCTGTCAGGGCTGATTACCCCTTCGCTGGAAGAAATGGCACATGTAGCTAAAGAGATGCAACGAGGGGGCTTTACAATTCCTTTATTGATTGGTGGAGCAACTACTTCTCGTGTACATACAGCAGTAAAAATAGCACCTCATTATGACGGAGTAACCATATGGGTACCAGATGCTAGCAGGGCTGTAGGTGTATGCAGTAAATTACTCTCACAAGATTTAAAAGAAAAATATATTGATGACATAAAGGCTGAGTATGAGAAAGTCAGAATTCAGCATAAAAACAAAAAAGGTCAGGGCCCTATGTTACCAATACAAGAGGCTCGGGAAAATGCATTTAAAACGGAGTGGAAAAATTACTCCTCACTCGCGCCTGGTTTCATCGGGGTGCGCTCTTTAAAGAACTATCCACTTGAAAAAATTGTACCTTATATTGACTGGACCCCATTTTTTCAAGCTTGGGAATTAGCCGGACGTTACCCAGCTATTTTACAAGACAGCGTAGTCGGCGAAACTGCCAGCGGTTTATTTCGTGATGCACAAGTGATGCTAAAGAAAATTGTCGACCAAAAATGGTTATCTGCCAATGCTGTGTACGGCATATTTCCTGCTAACTCTGTCGATAACGATGATATTGAAATATATACAGATGAAACAAAGACCAAAATTGCAATGAAATATCATACGCTTCGACAGCAGACTAAAAAGCCATCAGGGCGGCCTAATTTAGCTCTTGCAGATTTTATTGCTCCAAAGGAAACTGGTGTCGATGATTATATTGGAACATTTGCGGTATCTACAGGATTTGGTATTGATGAAAGAGTAAAGAACTATGAAGATGAGCATGATGATTATAATGGCATTATATTAAAAGCACTTGCTGATCGCTTAGCTGAAGCTTTTGCTGAGCACATGCATGCACGGGTACGGCGTGAATTCTGGGGCTATGCCAAGGATGAAACCCTAGGTAATGAAGAACTTATCTCTGAAAAATATCGCGGAATTCGTCCAGCACCTGGGTATCCAGCCTGTCCTGATCATACAGAGAAGGGCCCATTATTTGAATTATTGAAGGCCCCAGAGAATGCCGGTATTGTCATTACAGAATCCTATGCTATGGTTCCTACAGCAGCAGTATCTGGATTCTATTTTTCACACCCAAACGCCAGCTATTTTGCTGTCGGTAAGATTGGTAAAGATCAAGTAGAAGACTATGCAAAAAGAAAAGGCTGGACAATGGAACAGGCAGAAAAATGGCTTGCTCCAATATTATCGTATGAACGATAACTCTTATTCTCTTATGCCAGCACTATTTATTACACTTTAAATAATTAATCTCAGGTTATCCTTTTACTCTGGTGATCCTTGTAACCTCACGAATATTTCTAAGACCACGCATTAGTTTAGCAAGATGCTGACGATTACTAACCTGTAGGGTAAAGTCTAAAGTGTTATGCGCGCCATCACCTTCCATGGAAATATTATCAATATTAGAATCGTCCTCAGCAATACTTGCAGCTACCCTAGCTAATACACCACGCTGATTTGCGACTACCATTTTAATACTAGCTTCAAAAAGCTTCGCTATATCTCGGCTCCATGTTAAGTCTAACCAGCTGCTTATATTGTTTCGGTTCTTAACAATTAAGGGACAGTCATGTATATGAATCAAGAGGCCATGGTTTTTCTTTATAAGTCCAACAATATGATCTCCTGGAATAGGATGACAACATTTTGCAAACTGTACTACCATGCCTTCAGTTCCAAGAATAGAAATGGCATCACTTGTCTTGCTTTGCCAAGATACAGCCTCTCCTGGTTTCGCCAGACGCTTTGCAACTACAGCCGGCAAATGTTTCCCTAGTCCCATGTCTGTTAGTAATTCTTTTTTTGATTTGGCACCACTTTCCCGTGCAAGTTTCTGCCACTGAGCCGCATTTAAAGTATCTGGATTGACATTAAATGATAACAGCGCTTGGTTTAGCAAACGCCTACCGAATTCAGCAGACTCCTCAGACTGCATAGTTTTTAAAAAATGACGGATATGAGACCGCGCCTTACCAGTCAGCACATAAGTAAGCCAAGCAGGGTTCGGCTCGGCATGAGATGACGTAATAATCTCTACGCGATCTCCACTCCTTAATTTCGTTCGTAATGATGCGTTCTCTCCATTTATTTTTACAGCCACGCAGCAATTACCAATATCAGTATGAACTGCATATGCAAAATCAACTGCTGTCGAGTCTCTTGGTAATGCTAGAATTTTTCCCTGAGGAGTACACACGTAAACCTCTCCTGGAAACAAATCAACTTTAAGGTGCTCTAGAAATTCCAAAGAGTCATCAGATTCACTAAGAGTTTCCAGTAAACTTTGTAACCACTGGTGCGTTCTCAGATGCATGTCATTTAAATTAGAATTTAAATCAGAATCTGAACTCTTATATAGCCAGTGTGAGGCAACACCAGCTTCAGCAATCCGGTGCATCTCATCAGTACGAATCTGCATTTCAATTGGCGTGCCATATGGACCCAATAGCGTACTGTGCAATGATTGATAGCCGTTTTCTTTTGGAATGGCAATATAATCTTTAAATTTCCCAGGAATGGGATTGTACAAACTATGTAGTGCGCCAAGCGCAACATAGCATGAAGGTATATCCTTTACGACAACACGAAAACCATAAATATCATGTATTTTGGAAAATGTGAGGTGCTTCTCCACCATCTTTTTATAGATGCTATAGAGTTGCTTCTCTCGTCCACTTACTTCTGTATTGATCTCTGCTTCTTGTAAACATTGCCTAATCCCATCAAGAATTTTTTTTAATACTTCTCGTCGGTTGCCTCGAACGGCCTTCGTTGCTTTGGTCAAAACCTTATAGCGTGTTGGAAAAAGATATTGGAAGCTAAGTTCTTGCAATTCCTGATAAAAATTGTTAAGGCCTAATCGATTGGCAATAGGAGCATAAATCTCCATTGTTTCACGTGCAGTGCGACTCCTTTTCTCGGGACTCTTTGCCTCTAGTGTTCGCATATTATGGAGTCGATCTGCTAGTTTTATGAGAATAACACGCACGTCACGTGCCATTGCTAGCAGCATCTTGCGAAAGTTTTCCGCTTGAGCATCTGCATGAGTTTGGAACTCAACCTTGTCAAGCTTAGATACCCCATCCACTAAATCCGCAACTGCTTTCCCAAACTGATCACTGATCTCAGATTTAGAAACATGAGTATCTTCCATTACATCATGAAGTAGTGCTGCAGTTAGTGTCTGAGTATCTAAATGCATCTTACCGAGTATGCTAGTTACCGCTAAGGGATGGGAAATATAAGGTTCACCGGATTCACGATATTGTCCGGAATGTGCCTCTTGGCTAAAGAGATAGGCACTTCGAAGTTGAGAAACATCTTCAGGCTTTAAATAGCTGGCTAATTCATGTAATAATTCCGCCCCAGAGATGGAAGCGGAGGAATTCGGCAGAATTCCTGCTGGTGTGGGTATTTCCTTAATTTTCCGCCTCTCTAATTGGCTCATAATATAGGCTAGTGAGACGGAGATTACTTTTAAATATCTCTATAAATTTAGATAATAAATTGTACCTAGCCAAATAACAGATCAAAATAATTTTTCTGGGCGTTCTTCATCGAGCAAGCTTAAACAGACCCCATCTTTATAATTTCCACCCCTATTTCTCCCTGGGCCAACTCGCGTAATGCAATTACTGTAGGCTTATCTCTATTTGTCTCTACCATAGGAGGACTTCCGATTGAAATTTGTCTTGCCCTGATTGTAGCGGCCAAAGTCATATCAAATCGGTTAGGAATTCTTTTTAAACAATCTTCTACTGTGATCCGTGCCACGTCATTTCTCCTAGAATACGATTTAAAAACTATACTTATCCAAACTGTATTACTAAATCATGATAACGAGCAAGTTGTGCCGACGTTCTTAGGCGTTCAGACTGCACAACAGAGACTAAGTCTCTTAGCGCTATATCCATATTATCGTTGATAATAACATAATCATATTCACTCACATGGCTGATTTCCTCTTTTGCTGCAGCCATCCGTTTAGCAATCACTTCTTTGCTATCTTGGTTACGATTTTTTAAACGATTCTCGAGTACCTCTAGTGAAGGTGGCAATATAAAAATACTCACCACATCAGAGAAAATTTTACGTACCTGTCTCGCTCCTTGGCCATCAATCTCAAGCAAGATATCTTTTCCGGAGTTTATAGCTTCATTAATCCACTTTTGAGAGGTTCCATAGAGGTTTCCATAAATTTCAGCACTTTCTATAAACTCTTTGTTTTCCACCATTTGTTCAAAAATATTGCGTTCTACAAAGAAGTAATCATGGCCTTCTACTTCACTAGGGCGCATTAGTCTTGAAGTATATGAAATTGATAGCCATAAATTAATGTCTTTCCGGAGAAGGGATTTGGTCAAACTAGTTTTCCCAGTTCCAGAAGGAGCACTAAGAATAAATAGCTTACCTGGTACTCTCGCCATATTAAATCCTCTGGTTTTTAATCTTTTTTATTTCCAAACTTGTTCTCATCTGGCAGGACACCTATATTTTCCTATAATAATAAGAAAATACTCTATTAACTTAAATCCGGAAGTCAATGGAGGAAACAACCTCAAACCAAAAATAAATAAATCTTATATGGCTAAAAATTCTTACACGCATCAGTAGCAGCAATAATCTTTCTATATCTAGCAAGCCACTCAAGCGGAATAGGAAACGTAGATTCACCCTGCTTTACCATATATGCAGCAGTAAAGGCGCCAAGCATAATTGCGCGGCCACAATTGTCCCCTCCAGTACGAATATTGGCCTCTATTGCAGTTTTATAATCTGGGGCACACTTAGCAATATGAAAAATTACAGGTAACCCTTCTGTTACATGACAAGCAAAACCAAATTGCTCTGCAACTTTAATATTATCTAGTGTCTGTATAGCAAGTACCTGCTCAAGCAATGGCCTTAATTTATCGCCTGCAAATTCTAAGGAACCGATTAATGCCGACTCCATTGATTTACCATTAAGTATCTCAAATAATACCGCTGCCGAACATTTTGCAGCTGCCACTGCCAAATCATTATTATTTGTCACGCGTACCATTTCATCAATTCTTTTCATCAATATTTCAAGGTTATCAGTATTGGTTGCAACCATCGCAGGAAGTCCTGCCAACGATAAGAATTGGTCGTCATCTGCACCTGATGCCACTGGAAATAACTCTGGGGAAAGTGGTAATAGTGTTTGTAGGGTCACGCGAGTAGGTGAATCTACATATCCTGCATACGTACCTCCCGGACCAAAATACTCGCGGTATTCAGTTTGATACTCGGTACGCTTAAAACTACCATGCTTTGCCAAATGCTGCAGCATCAATAGGCATACCTCTCCGTATCCTGTTGATTCTCCTGCTATTTTTCCGCTATGTGCAAAATAACCTTTTATGCCATCATAATGGCTAGCATCGGGCTGCAGAAATACGAGCCCCTTCGATTTCTCAATTTCAGAAATACGTTTTGGATCATAAATCCAGTGCAATCCGAGCGTAGCAGAATCACCTATGAGCGCACCAAAAATGGCAGCAATATTTGAATTCATATTGTAATTTTCTCTAACATAGAAATTACTCAGCAATACACTACAGAATTTTACCTATTAATTCTTCTCTTGATTAAATTTCTTCATCAGCAGGTAGTTTTCGGGCTTCCTCTTCCAGCATTACGGGAATGTCATCCTTTATGCCAAAAGCAAGTCTATCTGCCTTACAAATAAGTTCGTCCTCAGATTTTCTATACAACAGAGGACCTTTACACAATGGACACACTAAAATGTCTAATAATTTTGTATCCATAAATTATATCCTCAATATTTTGATGCTGATACTAGGCAGGGGCGCCCTATTTTTAGTTTTACACACTCAATAAATACTAATAAAATTCTTGGTTAGATTGCAAAGCAAAAATAATTACATGAGCTTTTTTTCATTCTCTCAGATACACCCTAATACCGCCACCTTGTTCTAAATAAGCGCATTAATTCTTATTTTCTTGTTTCAGTCATAAAGGTGATGTGATAGTAACCTGCAAGATGAGCTGCTTCCATTACAGAAATAACAGACTGATGCGTGGCATTAGCATCGGCATTAATGACAATCACTGGATCTTTCTGTTTGCCTGCAGCGGCCCTTAACTCACCACTAAATCCCTCTAAACTGCTGTATTTGACAGGCACACGATTAATCACATAACTACCGACAGGGCTAACAGATACATTGATGGTGGTACCAGGATGATCAGATGGCTTTGCCGATGTGGCTTGCGGCAAACTAACCTCCAGTTCGGAAAATTTTGAGTAGGTAGTGGTAATCATCAAAAAAATCAGAATTACCAACAACACATCAATCATCGGGATTAAATTAATCTCCGGTTCCTCTTTATTTCTTCCTCGTTGAAAATTCATTTGATAATTTAACTATTTACTAGAGTAGTAGCATAAAAACATACTAATTTAAATTTTACGCTCGCCGTGGACAGTTTCCACTAATTTTAATGCCTGTAATTCCATTTCTACTACCATTGAATCTACCTTAGCACGGAAATAGCGATAAAAAATCATACTGGGTATCGCTACTAAAATACCAAATGCAGTGTTATAAAGTGCCACAGAAATTCCATGAGCAAGCTGCGCAGGGTTGCTACCACCCGTAGGAGAATTGGAGCCGAAAATTTCGATCATGCCAACTACAGTGCCAAATAATCCCAACAACGGACTCATTGAAGCGATGGTACCAAGAGTAGTTAAGTATCGGTCAAGATCATGTGAAACAGCTCGGCCAGCTTCTTCTATAGATTCTTTCATAACTACACGTGTACTTTTAATATTTTTCAACCCAGCTGCAAATACTTGGCCTAGAGGTGAATGTGAATGTAAACGTACAAGCATATCTTTACTCACACCACGCTCTTGATACTCCCTAATCACTTTTTTCAATAAGCCTTTAGGCGTCACAACACTTATTCGTAAAGCTAGTACTCGTTCGCCGATAATACCAACAGCGGTAACAGAAGCTATAATAATCAGCCAAATTGGCCAGCCAGCGGCTTGAATCATTGAATACAAGTAATATTCCCCTAAATAAACCAGATAAAATTATTGTTGTAATGTATCTTGCC
>Ga0209816_1002765_pt1 | contig 12247 bp, 8 predicted proteins | sample CoawatmetaG01DNA_FD_187509 | JGI IMG/M metagenome (GOLD analysis project Ga0209816, IMG submission 187509) | Marine microbial communities from the West Antarctic Peninsula - Coastal water metaG017-DNA (SPAdes) (version 2) | ecosystem: Environmental > Aquatic > Marine > Coastal ... | reverse complement strand
TCTCCAACGTGTTGTAGAAACTTTACCCGACAGAGATATTGAAGTTGAATTGTCTTGGCAGAAAGGCAATTTAATTTTTAGAGGCGAACCTCTAAGCGAGGCGATCGCTGAAATTAGTCGTTATACTTCAGTCGAATTCGTCTTTGTCGACGATGAGTTAAAGACAATTCAGGTTGCCGGTCTTTTTAAATCTGGCGATATCTCAGGGTTTCTGGCTGCCCTCGAGGCTAATTTTGACATCCAGTACGAACGGCTCGGCAACCAAACATATTTAACAACCTCTCAAAAATAAATGTTTAATAAAACCAAAATGGTCTGGCGGATTTTTTTTGTACGATCGTCCTTTAAGAGAGTTCGGTTTTTAAGCGTTATAGCGCTCTCTTTGATTTTGTCTTGTTTTACGGTCGCTGCGGAGACTGATGACAAGCGATATCGTATTCAAATAGAGGCTGGCACTGCGGACCGATCTCTGATTGAACTTGCAGCTCAAGCCGATCGCACTTTAGTGTATTCGTTTGACGATACCAAGGATATTGTAGTAAGCCAGTTGGCGGGGCGATTCACGCTAGTCGAAGGCCTACAAAAACTATTAGCCGGTACTGAGCTTGCATTTTCGATTGAACGGGATGGCGCAATACGCGTTATTCGGAACTCAAAATCAGGGGTAATCGATAACATGAAAAAAAATAATACAAGATTGGGTTGGTTTGGAGGCTTGTTAGCCATATTGGCGACGGCATCGGCTCATACCGAAGAAGCGCAAGTTGAGTCGGATAAGGTGCGTACGATCGAAGAAGTAATTGTGACCGCAACCCGACGTGAGACGTCGGCCCGAGAAACGCCCATTTCAATTTCTGCTTTCAATGATGAAACTCTCAGCAAGCAAGGTATTGAGAGTTTCGAGGGTATTGTTCACCAAAGCCCTGGCGTCACCTTTACGGGTAGTAATAGTTTTGGTCGTTTTGTGGTTCGGGGGATTCAAACCTCAGCCACCAACAGTAGTAACGGTGAACAGCGACAAGTGGCGGTTTATTATGACGACGTGCCAGTAAGTTCGTTTTCTGTCGTCACACCGAATTTGAGATTATTTGACACAGAGCGAGTCGAAGTATTGCGAGGCCCTCAGGGTACTAGTTTTGGCTCAGGTGCTTTGTCTGGCGCAGTTAGAGTGGTGACGAAGAAGGCCGACTCCTCAGACTTTGCTGCTGCTGTAAGGGTCGATTATTCGAGTATCGATGAGGGTGGCACGCGCAAGCGGCTGAGTGGGATGATTAATGTTCCAATTACTGATCAATTTGCAGTTCGAGCGGTAATCTATGATCGTGACGAAGATGGCTTTATTGATAATTTGGGAAACTTTGGAGCACCTGTAATAAATGATGAGAACGGGGCGCAGGAACAGGGTTATCGCTTTTCCAGCGTGTGGGAGCCTTCGGATACCGTAAAAGTAACCTTGGCTCACAGTTTCGATGAGCAATCCGTCGGTGCTTTAGCGGGGACTCAAAATTTCGATTTGGGCGCAGGGCAGCGAGCGACTTCCTTTTCTGAATCTCTGGATTTGGAATTGGATATCACCAGCGTTAATCTCGAATATGATTTGGGCTGGGCAGTTGCAACGCACACCACCAGCGTGTCCTCCCAGCTGACTGCTTGGGATCTGGATCTGGATGCTCTTTTCGGGCCTGCTTTACCATTTGGCTACGGAGAGACAATAGACAGTGATACCACAATCCACGAATTACGCTTGGTATCAGCGGGCGACTCGTCCCTTTCTTGGTTGGCGGGGCTCTATTCACTCGATCTAGACGCTAAGGCCACCGGTGCCACGTTTGTCGGTGCTGAGATGCTTGGCCTGTACGGAGTTGATGCCAGCGCGATTCCCAAAGAGCGGGCACCAGGAGTTACAAACGCTACCGTCAATAGAAGCATCACTAACGAAGAAAACGCGCTCTATGGGGAGCTTTTGTGGTCTTTATCGGACGCTCTAACCCTTAAAGTGGGTGCGCGTTACACTCAATACAATTTCACCAATACAGATATGGAAAATTACGCTAGTGACGTCATCCCATTGGCGTTTTCGGGAGGCGGGGTCGCTTCCACGTCACCAGTTCTAGGTTCAGTACAAACAACGGGTGATAAGAGTAACTTGATTTTTAATGCAAGTCTGCAGTGGAACGTGAATGAACAAGCAATGCTATATGCGTCTGCTTCCGAGGGGTTTAGACGATCGCATCCGAATACTGTATATGCTAGTGCGGTGGATCCCACCGATCCATCTTTCATACCGGCAATTGCCGATGCTGATACGCTTTGGAACTATGAACTAGGGTATAAAGCATTAGCGCTGGAGGATCGACTTTCTTTGAACGTCGCGGTTTATATGATTGAATGGACCGATGCTCAGGTTTCCGCGAGTCGGCAGTCCGATGCGGCACCTTACACCACTAATGCGGGTGATATCGAAGCTTATGGTGTTGAGCTAGATATGCGTTATTTGATTTCCGATTCCCTTGAGATGGGCGGGAGCGTTAGTCTTTCAAACTCTGAAGTAGCATCGATCGATGAACGCTCAGCACTTACCTCAGGTTTGGTGAAAGGAGCAAGTTTAGTCGGCTCTGATACCCAGATGTCTGCATTTGCAGAGTATCGTATTTGGACGCAAGGTGATGCCTCAATAAATACCCGCTTCGACGCACAATATTTTTCAGATTATAACAATGGGCCTCAAAACATACCTGGGGTGGGTGTCCCAAATCCTCGTTTCAAAAGCACAGATGCCATAACAAATATTAATATCCAGATAGGCTATGAAAATAGGCATTGGGGACTTTATCTGTACGCTGAGAATGTGGCTTCAAACGACGATCGAGTCTGGGAAAATCCAGATCCGTTCTCTAACAATAATGTCGTGACACTCAATCCCCGAACGATTGGTCTAAGGCTTGACTACCGTCTTTAATGGTGATCCTGCCTGAGAGGCCGAGTATCTTTACCAATTGTAACTGAATCACATAAGAGAATCTTTATGACCATAATTATGACCTCACTTGGGGGTATTGAGGGCGCGCGGGTTGATGGGACACATCAGTTCTTGGGTTTGCCCTACGCCGAGGGGATAACAACTGAGCGACGGTTTTTACCGCCTATTCCGAAACGACCCTGGCAGGGTGTTTTACCGGCGGAGCGTTATGGCGCGATTAGCTTCCAAAAACCGATGCCAGGGTTATTTGAATGCATATCTCCCGATCCGACTACAGCGGGTGAAGACTGTTTGAACTTAAATGTTTGGACGCCAGACCTTAAAGGATCCTTGCCGGTTATGGTGTGGATTCACGGTGGCGCATTTTTTGCGGGATCTGGCAGTGAGGATGTCTATAGTGGCGTAGAGTTCGCGAAAAGCGGTGTGGTGTGTGTCACGATTAATTATCGCTTGGGTGCCCAAGGATTTTTGGATTTGAGTGCGTTTGGGGACCGCTATGAATCCTCAGGCTGTGTTGGAATTATGGATCAAGTATGCGCATTGGAGTGGGTAAAGGAACACATAGCTCAGTTTGGCGGAGATCCCGATCGAGTAACGATTGCGGGCGAGTCAGCTGGCTCTATGTCGGTGAGTACTCTGATGGCAACGCCTAGCGCTAAAGGTTTGTTCCAGCAAGCCATCGCCCAAAGTGGTGCGGCTAATAACACCCTGCCTAAAGAACTCTCGGGTATTATTACCCGAGAGCTTTTTTCAAAACTCGGTATTCATGAGCCATCGGACCTTGACGCGATCAGTGACGAAGCCCTACTAGAGGCGCAAGTGGAGTTAATGGCAGAGATTGGCGAAAGCCAAGATGTAGAGCGATTCGGTTTGATGGCAGGGAATGCGATGCCCTTCCAGCCAGTCCACGAGTGCGCGTTTTTACCTGAGCCACCTATCGTTGCCATTACGAAGGGCTCTGCCAAAGATGTGGCTTTACTGCAAGGTCTTACGCGTCACGAGGCGCCGATCTTTTTTTATGAGATGGCTGATGTATTGACAGATGAGCTGGCCTGGTTATCCTTTTCACCAATGCTACATGCGAGCGGCTTGGATGAAGAGAGTGCCCGCAATTACTATCTAGGACGAGAGGGTCATCCGTTGACTAAGGCGGGCGCCTTTATGTCTGATGCTATGTTCGCGATCCCCACCCTGGCAATGCTCAACGCGCAGGTTGAACACAATTCAAATACGTGGGCTTATCGTTTTGATTGGGAGAATCCAGGGTTCAATGGACTGTTACAGGCACATCATTTTATCGAATTACCCTTTGTTTTTAACGCGCTGGCGTCAACTGCGGCAAAAAAATTCGGTATTGATCAGGCACCTAAGAGCTTGGTGGATGTAACCCACAAAGCTTGGGTTACATTTGTTACTCATGGCGATCCGAATCACTTAAAATTGCCGGCTTGGCCGCGATGGAAAGGGGTTACCTCCCAACGCTGTATGGCCTTTAATGAAACTTGCCAGATCACTACTTTAGTCGATGATCGCACGCTCAGTGTTTGGGGGATAAGCTAAATCCTAGTCGAATCTGTTTAATGCAGACTTTAAAAAATGAAAATAATTTATTAAAGGGGGTTTGTTAATCATGTCATCGGCACCACTATCATTCGCAGAGCAAAAGTTGAATGAGCTAAACGATCAGAATTTTACCAGCTTAGTCGATGCTTTTAATCAGGCCTGCGAGGCATTTGTCGATCGCCCGGCATTCACGTGTATCGGTCAAGTATTAAGCTTTACCGACATCGAGGTTCAAAGCCGTAACTTTGGTGCTTTTTTGACGGGGTCATGTGGTCTTGTTAAGGGTGACCGTATTGCTGTTCAGTTACCCAATTTAAACCAGTTTCCAATCGTTGTTTGGGGCGCGTTGCGAGCGGGATTGACCGTTGTTAATACTAACCCAATGTATACCGCACGAGAACAGCTTCATCAGTTTAATGATTCTGGTGCCAAGGCATTGGTTGTGCTCTCTGATCAATCACCGATTACTGAGCAGGTAGTGCCGAAAACAGCTATTGAGACGGTTATTGTTACCAGCGCTATTGATATGCTTCAGGCACAGCCAACGCCAAAATCGGCATTACAGAATCTCATTAGCTTGCCTGAAGCCTTGGCGCTTGGTGCTGATTTAACACTGCCGAGCCTAGAGTTGAGCATGGATGACCTCGCGGTATTGCAGTATACCGGGGGTACGACAGGCCCGGCAAAAGGCGCCGTATTGACTCATGGCAATGTTTTTGCCGGCATGCGTATGTCTAAACTGAGTGTTTCATTGGAAGGACCTGAGGACGTTATACTCATTGCGCCGATGCCGTTGTACCATATCTTCGGTTTTACCATGAACCTGATCGGTGGTTTTGTCGACGGGAGTCACTCGGTATTGGTGCCGGATCCAAGAGATATCAATGGACTTGTTGAGCTACTTAAACAATACAAATTTACCTCTATGGCTAGTGTCAATACGCTATTACAAGGTTTGATGATGCACCCAGAATTTGATCAAATCGACTTTTCTGGCGTCAAGGGCGTTATTGCGGGCGGCACAGCGTTGGTTAAAGAAATCGCTGATGAATGGCAATCTAGGACCGGCTCACAAATTTTTGAAGGTTATGGACTGTCTGAGACCACAGCAGTATTAACCTGCAATACACCGGATAATAATCGACTCGGCACCGTAGGTATCGCTATGGTTGCTCAGGAAATAAAGTTGATTGATGATCAGGGCAATACCACGCCCAACGGAGAGAGAGGTGAGATTTGTGTGCGCGGTGCTCAGGTGATGCAGGGTTACTGGCAGCGCCCAGAGGCTACAGCGGAGGCAATCGACCCAGAGGGTTGGTTCCGCACTGGGGATATTGGCATTATGGGTGATGATGGCTTTCTCAGCATTGTCGATCGATTAAAGGATATGGTGTTAGTCTCTGGATTTAATGTTTACCCCAATGAAATTGAAGATGTCGTTTACAGCCATCCTGATATTATCGAATGTGCTGTGGTAGGAGTGCTTGACGCGAAAACTGGTGAAGCGGTTAAGTTGTTTGTGGTATCAACCAATCCAGACTTAACCGAGCAGGCTTTGGTGGTTTTTTGTCGTGAACAGTTGACGGCCTACAAAGTGCCGCGTTTGATAGAATTTAGGGACGATCTACCGAAATCACCGGTGGGCAAAATTTTGAGGCGAGAACTCCGTGACCAATAATAACAAAAGAGCAGAGCAGAGCAGAGCAGAGCAGGGTACTCACTTTGCCCATTCCAACGGAATTCGTATGGGCTATCAAGAGTTTGGTGATAAAAAGTTAGGATTTCTACCCGCCATGAATTACTTCCATGAACTCAAGTTTTGTATGAGTTCAAAACAGAAACGCCCTAGATTCAATTCATTAACGCGTCTTCATAGTGCTCGTTAATAGCAAGAGTTCCATCTGATAAAACGGCGGGTAGGGCCGGCGGTTTTGAGGATTGGGGTTTTTACCGAATTTCTGTCATGAAAATAAAATATGACGGTATTTTTGATGGTCTAGATATATGCGATATTTAGATTATTCAATTATAACAGTACCTCATGTTATCAAGCGCGACGCCTGGCTTCATAAGTCGCCGGCTATGGCTGGAACATATGGCACTGTAGTTGAATGAGTGTTGGTCTTTCTTCGCCAACTCTTTATTGAAAGATAAAAAAAGAGTAAAAATACAAAAATAATTTTTAGAGTTACAGACGGGGTTTTTATGAGTTCAGAAATATCAGATGAGACTGCTGCGGGAGGCTATAGTCTGGGCACTGATACATTGGCATATCCTCCTGTCGGAGCCATGATTACGGGTATAGATGGTACGTCCGCCGTTAAAATAGGCTACTCCATTTACGGACTTATTATTCTATTTTTTGTCAATGTTCTCATTGTGATGGATCGTCAGGTACTAACTGTGCTGGCAGAGGATATCAAAGTCGATTTGAACCTGTCCGATGCGGATATTGGCTTTTTATACGGTACCGCTGTCACGGTGTTTTATGCCATTTTCAGTATCCCGCTGGGTCGGCTTTCCGATGTCTGGATTCGCAAGAGGCTTCTTGCCCTTTGCATAATAAGCTGGAGCGCCATGATAGCGTTAACCGGTTTTGCAAGAAACTTTGTGTCATTCGCTTTTTATAGAATTGGCGTGGGTGTCGGCGAGGCGGGTGCGGCACCGGCGGCGTTATCCATGATTGCTGATTATTTTCCCGCCCGGTTACGCAGTACGGCTATGTCTGTGTTTGCCGCTGGTGTCCCGGTCGGCGCAGGGCTTGGAGTGTTCCTCGGCGGATTAATTTTAGACTATTGGAAGGGGACTTACCCCGAAGTGGGTTTGGCTCCTTTCGGGCTGAAAGGGTGGCAGGTGGCTTTTTTCTGTATAGCTGCAACAGGGCCCTTGTTAGCATTGTGGCTGTTAACATTAGTAGAACCTGCTCGTGGACAGAGTGATGGTTTGGAGATACCAGTACACCCAAAACCCTTCCATGCACTCTGGACGGAAATGCAGTCTGTTGTGCCCTTGTTATCCCTGCATATGCTGTGGCGCCTCGGCGGTGGTTATCGAGCGGTCAGGCTTAATTTGATGATCGCCGGGGTCACGGCTGCTATGGTGGTGGGGTTGATCATATTAACAGGTAGTATTGCCCAGTGGACGGCGCTCGGAATTGGCGTTTGGTGTGTTACCTGTTGGGCGCAGACATTGGCATTACGCGACCCGGCTTCGTTTGCCATGATCATCAATTCAAGGGCTTTACTTTTCAGTAATCTCGGGTTGGCGGGCTTTGTCTTTGTTGCGGCTGGTGTAGGCGCCTGGATAATACCTTTTCTGATCAGGGTCCACGGGGTGAGTGCTTCTGACGCCGGTCAGGTGATCGGGCTTCTAAGTGTATTTTGTGGTTTCACTGGCGCAGTATTGGGGGGCGTATTAGCCGATATTTTGGAGCCTTACTCCGCTAGAGCAAGACTCTATGTCATGATAGGCGCGCTCTTGCTGACCGCCCCGAGCATCGTTTTGATGCTGCAGGCAGATACGGCTGCTGAAGCCTATAAATACATCGCTCTATTTTTGCTGACGTCCGCCTCTTGGTACGGTATTGGTCCGTCTATTGCCAATGGACTGGTGATGCCTAGAATGCGGGGCATGTCATCAGCATTTTACCTGATCATTATAAGTTCACTGGGCGTGGCTATGGGCCCCTACCTGATTGGATATATCAGTGATACTATTGCTGATAGCGGGGTTGAACGAGGGGAATCCCTGCGACAGGCGATGCAGTGGGTGCTACCGTCTGTTTTCTATACTGCCGTCATGTTGTTGATCTCGGCTTATTACCTTCCAAAGGATGAGGCCAACAAATTAGCGCGTGCCCGGCGTTTCGGTGAGGAAGTGTGAAACATATGTAAGGATTTTCGGGAAGCCAGTACCGATTAATCGATCACAGTAGCCGTAGTATAACCACAGCTTCTGCGGCATTAAAATACTGTGTCAGAGGGGATAATTCTTTTTCGTATGAACGCGAGCGTCACAAATAAGACTATATGTGGTCTAATATCTATATGGTCGAGAAGCAGCGGCCGCTTCCAAAGAAGCAAATAGTTGTAAAGAAAACTGTCGACTTCGTTGCGGTGTATCAGCAACTGTGTGTTGCGAATATCTTGCGGTGCTTTGACCTGAAGATAGAGTGCGGGGAAGTTTCCTAAAAGGCTATGTAAGTTACAAACCAGTTACAAACATGCTAACTCATGCTGTAACCCATTGTTTTTACAGCATATATTGTAGAGCTAATATTGAGTGGGAGTAGTAACGTACCCACGACCCCGATTTCTAAGTTGTATCCTGTGGTATAAAGACGCCTTCTTCCGCCTAAATTGTAGACATTGTTGTAAATTACTACTAATACTTTTAGTTAATTTGAATCTAAATTGAATACATGTCTGGTCTTGCCTACGTAACTAAACTCTGCTGCCTAACTTAAAAGAAAAACTATGAGAAATAAGCTGTTGAATCTCCTAAAAGGTCTAATTGGTCTGATAATTAGCCTATATATTTTCATTTGTGTAATTTTATATTTTACCCAAGAGAAATTAATATTCGCACCTCAAAAATTAGAAAATAACTACACGTTTAATTTCCAACAAGATTTTGAAGAATTAAATATAAAAACAACTGATGGCAAATCATTGCATGGATTATTATTTAAATCAGACAGGACAAAAGGGTTGATTTTTTATTTGCACGGAAATGGTGGATCGGTAAAAAGTTGGGGAAACATAGCAAAAACCTATACCAATTTAAATTATGATATTTTTATATTAGATTATAGGAGTTATGGAAAAAGTGAGGGGGATATAGAGAATCAACAACAATTATTTGAAGATAATCAAGTAGCTTATGACGAGCTTATGAAAAAATACAATGAACAGAATATTATAATTTTAGGGTCTTCAATTGGCACTGGAATGGCTTCAAAATTGGCTTCCGAAAACAAACCTAAACAATTAATATTACTATCACCCTACTATAATTTTCCAGATTTGGTGAAGGGGCTAATTTCTCCAATTTTTCCAACTTTCATATTGAAATACAAATTTGCCACAAATGAATATCTAAAAACCTGTGGAATGCCAATTACAATCTTTCACGGAAACAAAGACAATTTAATTCCTTACGAATCTTCTTTGAAATTAAAAGCTGAATTTGAAAATAAAACAAATCTAATAATGTTAGAAGGAGAAGGACATAATTTTTATGATAATGAAAAATTTAAAGAAGAAATGGCGAGGATTTTAAACAAATAAAAACGAACATACACGCATAAGTTGGTTGATAAGGCAGTAGCAAACATACAAGCAGTTGAGAAGGGTATATTTGGAGTAGGGCATTAGCAGTTGCAAAGTTTATAACAACAGAAATGCTATACTGCTGATATTACAAGGATATTAAAATAGTGAGACACACAGAAATAAGCCAAAGATGTTGTAAAAATGTTGTAAAGACAGATTTTCCCCTCACAAACCGTTGCTACATAAGGGCTTGTAAAACTCTGACTATTGAGTGGGAATGAGCGTGTTCCTCTCAAAACCCCATTCTATATAGGTTTAGTACTCTAAAAGTTGTTACAAAATTGTTGCAAACTCCTCTATAGGCTCCATTCCTATGAAGCAGTTACAAACTGTGTTACAAACTAACTCGACTATTGCGATTCATTAGTAGTCATTAAAAACAGGATTTTATGAAAGAAGCTATAGATGAAGTAAAAAATGAAGTGAAAGCTAAATTATTACTTTGGAAAAATATTAAAAGCAGAAAAGTTAAAGTTATATTTATATTTCTATTTTTAGGGTTAGTAGGATTAAAAGTTTTCACAACAGTTTTAACATTTGATTGGTTGGCAAGGTTACTTAGTTGAAGAGGGTGGCTGTGCTGTTAAGTATTAAGGTTACAAGGTTTGTAACTCGGCATCTGCTAACATGCTGATACTACGAGGATTTTTAGAAGGTATGAAAGTAAGAAAAATAAGCAAGAGTTACAAAGTAGTTACAAACTACAAAACGTTCCTTGTAAGCCATTGTTATTAATAGGTTTTTTATAACACTACTGTTGAGTGGGAATGAAGAAATGAATCATATAAGTGTACGATTAATTGGGCTAGATGTGGCTCGATATTTTGCTTTTGTAGGAATGGTTCTTGTTAATTTTGATATTGCCATGTCATACGGAGTTCAAAGCAATGGGGGATTCTTTAATGAAATTATAGGGCAATTACAGGGTCGTGCTTCTGCTACCTTTGTAGTTCTCGCAGGTATTGGGCTTGGACTATCTAGTTTTAAGATACAGAATCAGACAGTAAACATTATTATAAAAAGAGCCATATTTTTGCTGATTCTAGGTCTTTTAAATATGTCTATTTTTAAGGGAGATATCTTGCATTACTATGCCTTTTATTTTCTATTTGGTGTTTTTTTGCTTCCATTCAGTAATAGGGTATTAATATCGATTATATGTCTTCTCAATATAGTTTTTTTTGTCCTGATGTTATCCATTGATTACGAATCAGGTTGGAATTTTGAAGAACTTACCTATTCTGGGTTTTGGACAATTGACGGATTCCTTCGAAATCTATTCTTTAATGGATTTCATCCTATTTTGCCGTGGTTAGGATTTTTCTTGCTTGGTATTCTTTTAAGCCGAGCTTTATTAAATGAAAGACAAGTTCAGATTAAAATGATTATATGGGGTTTAGTTGTAATAATATTTTCAGAAATAATTAGTTTTATATTCTCAGGCTATTTAATCTCTGCTGATTCTGAGCTTCAGTTTTTGGTTATGACTGATTCGATGCCACCAATGCCACTTTATTTTTTAGCAGCATCTGGCTCAGCTTTTCTTATCATAGGTCTTTGCTTACTTTATTCAGAAAGATTTAGAAAGAGTAACATTTATTCTTTAATCTCTCCTGCAGGTACACAAACCCTTACTCTATATATCCTTCATATATTTGTTATTTTAGGATTTATTGATGCTCTTGGATTTACTGGCAGTCTGACTTCATCACAAGCATTCATTGCTGCAACAGTATTTTGTATTTTAGGAACTATTTTTGCTTTTACTTGGTCGAAATGGTTCAGGAGAGGTATATTTGAGTCATTAATGCGAAAGTTAACTGGTTAATCCATTTGTTCTTTGAAAAAATTAAAGCTCTAATTTATATAGTCTTTGACACACTCTTAAGAGCAGTAGAGACCATCGATTTTATGACAGCCAGATGGGCTCATCTCCCATATGAATTCTTAGAACATGTCTCAAACAGAATTGTTAATGAGATAGAGGATGTAAGCAGGGTGGTCTATGACATTTCAAGCAAACCTCCAGCCACTATTGAGTGGAAATAGAATGATTTGTAGTAAATTTTATAAATCACAAAGTGTTAAAATGTTGGAAAATTGAGGTTCTTTAATATTCGTGGAAAACAAAATAAAACCAAAAACTTGTAAACTACTTGTAAACTCTATTTTGGCACTTGTAAATCATTGTTCTTATAAGGGTTATTTTGCGACTACTATTGAGTAGGAATAGTCTGTCGCCCTACAACCCCCATTCCTACGCTGTCTCCCTTGTTGTAAAGTTGTTGTAAAGACGCATTGCTTCGTCTTTGTTGTAAACATTGTTGTAAAGTTCTGCTACTATTAAACTTCATAAGTGTATCAAGTATGA
>Ga0209816_1002763_pt1 | contig 12248 bp, 7 predicted proteins | sample CoawatmetaG01DNA_FD_187509 | JGI IMG/M metagenome (GOLD analysis project Ga0209816, IMG submission 187509) | Marine microbial communities from the West Antarctic Peninsula - Coastal water metaG017-DNA (SPAdes) (version 2) | ecosystem: Environmental > Aquatic > Marine > Coastal ... | reverse complement strand
AGCTTTGTGGCCAGCGATACGCTCTGCGACCATGACGCCTTCTTCTGAGCCTTTGTGCGCAAGCATTGGCCCACGAACCAAATCACCCACAGCATAGACACCTGGAGCATTGGTGGCACAAAATTCGTTAACATACACTGAACCGCGATCATCAACCTCAACACCACTGTCTGCTGATAGCAAGCCGTCGGTGAAAGGCCGACGACCAACACACACAATTAGCTTGTCGAAGGTTTCTTTGAGCTGTTCTCCGGCAGTGGTTTGGTAGGTTACTTCAACTTCGCGACCCTTAATTTCGGTACCGGTTACTCGTGCGCCAAGACGGATATCAAGACCTTGCTTTTGAAATATTTTCTTAGATTCTTTAGCAATGGCTTTGTCCATAATAGCTAGGAAGTCATCCAACGCCTCAAGCAGCACTACTTTAGAGCCCAAACGACCCCATACTGAACCCAATTCTAAACCAATGACGCCAGCACCAATAACACCAAGACGCTTAGGTACTTCACCAATCTCCAGTGCACCGGTGGAATCAAGAATAAGATCGTTATCAACAGGGGCTACCGGAATAGCAATAGGCAGCGAGCCAGAGGCCAGAATGACATTCTCTGCCTCTATTACCGATACCACGCCATCGTTATCAGTTAACTCTACTTTTTTGCCGGCTAACAACTTACCAGTACCGTAAAGCGCGATCACACCATTGGCTTTGAAAAGCCCGGCAATACCACCGGTTAGCTGATTAATAATTTTGTTTTTACGCTCTAGCATGGCGGGGATATCCATTGATACACCGCTGGTGCTAATACCATGAACAGCCAACCCTTCTGCTGCTTCATGATATTTGTAAGAACTGTCGAGCAAGGCTTTAGACGGGATACAACCAACGTTAAGACAAGTACCACCGTTGACGCCTTTGCCTTCGGTGTTTTTCCACTTCTCTATACAGGCTGTTTTCAACCCAAGTTGTGCTGCACGAATGGCTGCCACGTACCCTGCTGGGCCACTACCAATAACGACTACATCATACTTATCAGACATTTAAATACCTTTAAATCAATAACTTATCAATTAAATCTCAAGCAAAATCTTAGCAGGATCTTCGATTAACTGCTTTATTGCTACCAAAAACTGTACCGCGTCCTTGCCATCAATCAGACGATGATCATAGGACAGCGCTAAGTACATCATAGGCCGAATAACGACCTCGCCATTAATCGCCATAGGACGTTGCTGAATCTTGTGCATACCCAAAATTGCCGACTGCGGTGGATTCAAAATAGGCGTTGAAAGTAACGACCCATATACACCACCGTTAGTGATGGTAAACGTACCGCCAGTCATTTCATCAATCGTTAACTTGCCATCGCGCGCTTTGCCCGCGTAGTTGCTAATGGCGTTTTCAACGGTTGCGATGCTCATATTTTCTGCATTGCGCAACACAGGAACCACTAAGCCGCGCTCGGTAGACACTGCAACACCAATATCCTGGTAGCCATGATAAACAATGTCGGTACCATCAATTGAGGCATTGACCAGCGGGAAGCGCTTTAGCGCCTCTACTGCGGCTTTGACAAACATGCCCATGAACCCCAAGCGAGTACCGTTGTGGATCTTAGTAAATTCATCTTGATATTGCTTGCGAAGCCCCATCATGGCACTCATGTCGACTTCATTAAACGTAGTCAACATAGCGCTGGTTTGGGTAACACTGAGCAACCGCTCTGCAATACGCGAGCGCATGCGTGTCATAGCAACACGACGCTCTACGCGGTCACCGCCCTGCAATACTTCTTCTGCCACAGCCGGCACTTTTGCTGCTGGCGCTGCAACCGGCGCAGAGGCTGCAGCGGCTGGTGTGAAGTTAACCACGTCTTCTTTAGTGATACGCCCACCCTTCCCGGTGCCAGCAATTTGAGCAAGATCAATGTTGCGCTCATCCGCTAATTTCTTAGCGGCTGGGTTCACCAAGGTGCCACCAACCTCTGTGTCTGGCTCTACCTTAGATGCCGCAAGTGAAGGAGTTTCAGCCGCAGCACCCTCTTCAATGCGCGCCAAGATCTCATTGCTAAGTACAATGTCACCCTCAGCCTTAAATACTTCAGCCAAAATTCCAGAGGCTGGAGCAACCACTTCAAGAACAACCTTATCAGTCTCAATGTCGACAATTAGCTCGTCGCGACTAACGCTATCACCGGCATGTTTATACCAGGTTGCCAAAGTGCCTTCTTGCACTGATTCTGGGTATGTAGGTGCCTTAATTTCTATGGCCATCAATCTATTCCTAGTTTAAGAGTCGAATGTTAATGCTTCATCAATGAATTTTTTCTGCTCATCAAGGTGAACAGACATATAACCGCTTGCCGGCGCTGCTGAGGATATCCTTCCAGCATAGCTTACAGGTACTTTGGCATCCAGACGCTGAATCGCATTACGCATGTGATGCTGACTACTGTACCAAGCGCCCTGATTCATTGGCTCTTCCTGGCACCAAACCGCATCTTCTAGGCTGGTATAACCCGCTAAAACAGCATCGAGCTCTTTATCAGGGAAAGGATACAGCTGCTCGAGACGAACCAAACCGATATCAGTAATACCCCGCGCATCACGCTCTTCCAGAAGGTGATAATACACCTTACCTGAACACAAAATAACGCGCTTTGCAGAGGCCGGATCAATAGTTGGGTCAACAATCACATTGTTGAAGTGCCCATCACTGAGGTCTTCAAGCGATGAGGTTGCCAATTTATGCCGTAGGATCCATTTAGGACTCATTATGACTAGTGGCCGCCGCATAGGTCGAATAGCTTGGCGTCGCAACAGATGGAAAATTTGTGCAGGCGTCGTTGGGTTACATATTTGCATGTTGTGTTCAGCACACAACTGCAAGAACCGCTCAAGTCGCGCTGATGAATGTTCTGGGCCCTGACCTTCAAAACCGTGCGGTAGCATCATGGTTAGGCCACACAGCCGGCCCCACTTGTGCTCTCCACTGGCAATGAACTGGTCAATAACTACCTGCGCACCGTTTGCAAAATCACCAAACTGCGCTTCCCAAATAATGAGGCCTTTAGGTGCAGTCGTCGCATAACCATATTCAAACGCTAACACGGCTTCTTCAGACAGTATCGAATCATAGATATCAAAGCGTGGCTGATCGTCATACATGTTAGCCAGTGGAAGATAAGCTTCGCCATCTTTCTGGTTAAACACTACCGCATGGCGGTGAGAGAAAGTACCGCGACGCACATCTTGACCGGTAAAACGAATTGGATAGCCCTCTTTAAGCAACGTACCATAGGCTAATAGTTCAGCCATTCCCCAATTTAACGGGAGTGCACCGCCAGCCATCTTACGGCGGTCGTCATAAATCTTTGCCACTTGACGCTGAACAACAATACCATCAGGAATTGTTGTGATCTTAGTGGCTACGTCTTGTAACTGCTTTAACTCTATTCCCGTTATGCCTTCAGTCCGCCAATCATGGCCTAGATAGGGCTCCCAATTTACAAATAGCGTAGTATCGGGCTCACGGACAAGGTTGTGGACAACAAACTCACCCTTATCAAGGCTAGCGCGGTAAATATTAGCCATTTCATTGGCTTGATTTTCTTCTACGACCCCCTCAGCGATTAGCTTATGGGCATAGAGCGTGCGTGTTGTAGAGTGCTTGCGAATAACGTCGTACATCAATGGCTGAGTTGATGAAGGCTCGTCAGTCTCGTTATGACCTCGACGACGATAGCAGACCAAGTCAATAACCACATCTTTGCCAAACTCATATCGGTAATCTGTCGCCAGCATGGCTGCAAACATCACAGCATCCGGGTTGTCGCCATTGACATGAAGAATTGGCGCACCGACCATTTTCGCAATATCAGTGCAGTACTCACTAGATCGAGCATCATCTTGACGGCTAGTGGTAAAGCCGACCTGATTATTAATAACAATGTGAATAGTGCCGCCGGTTTTATAAGCGCGAGTCTGAGAGAGCTGGAAAGTCTCCATAACCACACCCTGACCTGCAAAGGCAGCATCACCGTGCATTAGAATAGGCACAACTTTTTGGCCGGTAGGATCATTGCGGCGGTCTTGACGCGCTCGACCCGAGCCAACCACTACTGGGCAAGAAATCTCAAGGTGCGATGGGTTAAAGCCCAGCGCCATATGCACTTCACCACCAGGGGTCATCACATTTGAAGAAAAGCCTTGGTGATACTTAACATCACCGGAGGTATTGACTAGGCGCTTGCCCTCGAACTCTTCGAACATCTCTGCGGGGTTTTTACCCAGTATATTGACCAGAACATTTAGGCGGCCACGATGTGCCATAGCCATAACAATTTCTTTTGCACCGTACTCACCAGAGCGACGCACTAAGCAGTCTAGCAACGGTATGAGGCTCTCGCCGCCCTCTAGCCCAAAACGTTTGGTACCAGGATATTTAGAATCTAAATGTTTTTCTAAGCCTTCAGCCGCCGTTAATCGGTTAAGTACGTCAATTCGCGCCTCATCCCCATAGGTGGGCTTGGAGCGAACGCTCTCAAAACGCTGAGCTAGCCATTGCTTTTCAGCAAATGAGGTGATGTGCATAAATTCTGGGCCAAGATCACCACAATAGGTCTCCTCCAGCGCTTCGATAATTTCACGCAACGGCGCTTCCTGCTTACCAATATAGAGAGGACTCGTCTGAAACGTTGTATCAAGGTCAGCTTCGGTCAACCCATGAAAATGTAACTGCAGATCAGCTACAACTTCTCGGACCATAAGCCCGAGCGGATCTAACCTAGCTTGCTGGTGACCACGAAAACGATAAGAGCTTATTAATTGAACAACCTTGACCTGCTTGCGTTCATGTTCCAGGTGAATTCCGCCGGAACCTGGAGCAGGTGTTGGCCGAGCTTGACGTCGACCAAGCAGTTCAAAATGCTGAATAATGGTGTCGTGAGATATGTCCGGAGCAATTGAGCCATTGGTGCGGGGTAGAGAGTCGAAAAAGCTACTCCATTCCTCCGGCACGCCATTTGGATCATGCAGGTAGGTTTCGTAGAGTCCTTCAATGTAGGCTGCGTTTCCACCAGAATAGTGGGAGGAGCTTAACAGTTGCTCCATTAGGCCCTGAGGCATTGATGATATTTCCTTTTGGCATCAGATTTTGCCGCCATTTTAATGCCCTAGAGTGGCTAGGGCTAGTAAAATATCGGCAAAACGACACTTTTATAGTGAACTGAGTCCTTTAAGCTGTCCCGCGGATCAACATATTGCGAATATGGCCGATTGCCTTAGTCGGATTTAACCCTTTAGGGCAAACCTGAACACAGTTCATGATGCCATGACACCGGAATACACTAAATGGATCATCAAGATTCGCCAAACGCTCTTCAGTTGCAGTGTCTCTGCTGTCTGCTAAAAAACGATAGGCTTGCAGCAGACCCGATGGCCCAATGAATTTTTCCGGGTTCCACCAAAAAGATGGGCATGCCGTGGAACAACACGCGCAAAGAATGCACTCATAAAGACCATCGAGCTTTTTACGCTCTTCAGGACTCTGCAGCCTCTCAATGGCAGGTGGTGGAGAGTCATTGATCATGTATGGCTGAATTTTTTCATATTGAGCATAAAATTGAGTCATATCAATCACCAAGTCGCGTATGACTGGCAAACCTGGGAGCGGACGAACCACTAATTTGTCGCCTTTTACACATGCAGACAAAGGCGTTATGCAAGCCAAGCCATTCTTACCTGATATATTCACACCGTCAGAACCACAGACACCTTCGCGACAAGAACGCCTAAATACCAAGGATGGGTCCTGAATCTTTAGCTTCTCAAGCACGTCCAGTACCATCAGGTCTTTACCTTGAGTATCAAACTCAAAGTCCTGCATGTAGGGCTCAGCATCAACTTCTGGGTTGTAACGGTAAATACTTACATTCAACATAAATCTAAACTCTCATATCGTACTATTAATAGGTACGAATCATAGGTTCGAAGGGTTCACGTGTTTTCAAGGTGAAGTTTACTGGCCGCTTGCCAATCTCCTTACTACCCGGATAATACACGGAATGGCACAACCAGTTCTCATCATCACGCTCTTGGAAGTCTTCTCTAGCATGGGCTCCCCTACTTTCGGTACGACCTTCGGCTGAAATGGCAGTAGCATAAGCGGTTTCAAACAAATTCTGAAGCTCGAGCGCCTCAAGCCTCGCTGTATTAAACGAACTACTCTTATCGCCAAGATACACATTTTCAACTCGCACACGAAGCTCATCAAGCTTTTCAACGCCCTGCTTCATATAGTCTCCACGCCGGAAAACGCCAAAGTAGTTTTGCATAATCGTTTGCAACTCAGAGCGCAAAACCGCAGCGTTTTCGCCGTCGGTGGACTGATTAATTCTGTTCAAACCAACCATAGCTCGCTGAATATCTTCCTCAGTAGCTTCTTTAAGCGTAATACCTTCGCTTAACTGCTTCTCAATAAAGATACCCGAAGCGCGCCCAAAGACCACGAGATCAAGGAGTGAATTACCGCCCAAACGGTTAGCGCCATGCACAGAAACGCAGGCTGCTTCTCCACAGGCATAAAAACCCTCAATGACACTATCCTTGCCTTCTCGATCAATCGTTAAGGCCTGACCATTAACATTTGTTGGTATTCCTCCCATCATATAGTGGCATGTAGGCACTACAGGGATTGGTTCCTTCACTGGGTCGGCATGAGCAAAAGTTCTAGATAACTCAAGAATACCCGGCAGCTTTGCATTAAGCATTTCTTCACCGAGATGATCTAGCTTTAGGTAAACATGATCGCCATCAGGCCCGCAACCTCGACCTTCAAGAATTTCCAGCACCATTGAGCGAGCCACCACATCTCGACCGGCTAGATCTTTTGCATTTGGCGCATAGCGTTCCATAAAACGCTCACCATCTTTATTAATGAGGTAACCGCCTTCTCCACGACACCCTTCTGTCACAAGTGTTCCGGCACCATGAATTCCGGTGGGATGGAACTGCCACATTTCAATATCTTGCACCGGGAAACCAGCGCGCAATGCCATACCAACACCATCACCCGTGCAAATGTGCGCATTTGTCGTTGAGGCATAAATACGACCGGCACCACCCGTGGCAAATACAGTGGCCTTTGACTCCACGAATACTGTCTCTCCGGTTTCAATGTCGATAGCCACAACACCCACCACTGCACCATCAGAATTTTTGACGATATCAACGGCAAACCACTCATTCAAAAAGACGGTTTTGTTCTTTAAATTCCCTTGATACAGAGTGTGCAGTAACGCATGACCCGTTCGGTCAGCGGCTGCGCACGTGCGTGCCGCTTGGCCGCCGGCACCGAAATCCTTTGATTGTCCACCAAAAGGACGCTGGTAGATGCGACCTTCCTCGGTTCGAGAGAAAGGTAAGCCCATGTGCTCAAGCTCAAAAATAGCCTCTGGCCCAGTCTGGCACATATACTCTATGGCCTCTTGGTCACCAATGTAGTCTGACCCCTTAATGGTGTCATACATGTGCCATTCCCACTTATCATCCGGATCATCGCTGGCTATGGCACAGGTAATTCCGCCTTGTGCGGAGACTGTGTGAGATCGAGTGGGAAATACCTTGGTAATAACTGCTGTTTTGTAACCTGATTGCGCCAACTGAAGAGCTGCACGCATACCTGACCCGCCGCCGCCAACAATGACAGCGTCGAAACTCATTTTTCTTAAACTACCCATTCAACTAAAGTCCCCAGAGAATTTTGATTGTCCACACTACATAGAGAAGGAGAATAAACCCCAAACCCGACTGTAGAACCTTACGGAGCCCATTGGCTTTTGGCCCTATCAATCTGACGGTAACGTAGTCTGTTAAAACACACCACATCCCAATCCACGCATGGTAGGCAACTGCCGATATCGTCACTAGCGTAAATAAACGCATAGACAGAAGACTATTCAGTTCAGACCACTGACCGAAGGTCAATGCTGGATTCGCTAACACATAGCCGACAAGAAAGATGGTGTATGCCAACATTAAAACTGAGGTTATGCGCTGGATGATCCAATCGCTAGGACCTGTGTGAGTAAACCGTGCCAAAAATGCCATCATAAGATAATCCATCCGGACACTAATGCAATTAGGATCAGCGCAACAGCTACCGAGATCCAGGCGCTTATTCGACCATTGTTAAAGCTTTCCTCAATGAACCCAAGATCCATAATCAAATGCCTAATGCCGGCGACTGTATGATAGGTCAGAGCGACAAGGCTCCCCCAGACTAAGAACTGAGCGAACGGGTGTGATAAAACAGCGGTTACGTCGTCGAAGCTTTGCTGTGAAGCTAGGCTCTGATCAAGAATCCAAAGGAGTATCGCCAGCGCAAAAAGAGTGGCTACCCCCGACACCCGATGAAGGATAGAGACATAGGCGGTAATTGGAAGTTTGATTGTTCCAATATCGAGATTAACTGGTCTTTTTTTGTCTACCACGCATCACCTATTGGGCTGTTCACCGAAGCGAAGCAACTCTGTCATTGATTTTAACCTAAATTTGAGTATCTAGCGGGTTCGTCCTGCGAGTGCGGAGTGCCCGTCTTTGATGCTTTGCAGTATAAAGACTAGGGGATTCAATTTCAAATCCCTTTGCCCTGTATTGAGATTAAAATTACACTTCAGAAAAGCTCCATTCCAAGCTGTTATTGCGAGAGAGTGCTCTCTTTATGTCTTTTAGGACTATTTGATTGGTAATGTCATTCAAATAATGAATACTGGTTATCGCCACCGCCCGTAATCCCTGGCTTCAAAAGGCTAAGGTCCTCTCTAAACTGCACGCCACTGGTTGACAATTTCCGCTGAACACCTATAGTTGCCAATCGAGTTTTTGACCCATTACACACGTTTTTCAAGGAATAAGTATGACGGATCGCAAAGCAACCCTAATAATTGACGGCGAAACCCCTATAGAGTTGCCAATACTCAAAGGCACTAGAGGACAGGACGTCATTGATATCGGGACTCTAGGAAGTCACGGTTACTTTACTTATGACCCAAGCTTTACGGCAACAGCGTCTTGCCAGTCGGACATTACTTTTATTGACGGCGAGAAAGGTATTCTGTTGCATCGCGGTTATCCTATTGAAGTGCTTGCCGACAAATCAGACTATATAGAAGCATGCTATCTACTCCTAGAAGGTGCACTACCCACTAAAGAGCAAAAAGAAAAGTTCGAACATACTATTAAATATCACACTATGGTGAACCGCTCCATAGAGCATTTTATTAGCGGCTTCAGATATGACGCGCATCCAATGGCCATGCTGTGTGGGCTGGTTGGTGCTATGTCGTCTTTTTATCATGATTCATTGGATATTACTGATCAAGAGCATCGAACAATTTCGGCACATCGCTTAATTGCGAAAATGCCGACCATTGCCGCCATGTGTTACAAGCACTTTATCGGACAACCCTTTGTATACCCTGACAATACGCTTTCTTACTCTGAGAACTTCCTGCATATGATGTTTGGAACGCCCTGCGAGAAATATAAATGCCACCCTGCTCTTGCCAAGGCAATGGACAGGATTTTCTTGTTACACGCCGATCACGAACAGAATGCATCAACATCAACTGTACGTTTAGCCGGTTCATCAGGTGCTAATCCGTTCGCTTGTATCGCAGCGGGTATTGCTGCGCTTTGGGGGCCTGCACATGGTGGCGCTAATGAAGCGGTCCTGAGCATGCTCGATGAAATTGGCCATGAAGATAATATTGAAGAATATATCGCTAAGGCGAAAGACAAGAACGATCCATTCCGTTTAATGGGTTTTGGCCATAGGGTTTATAAGAATTATGATCCGAGAGCCACAGTTATGCGCCAAACATGCGATGAAGTGCTTGAAGTCCTTGGCGTAGAAAACGATCCTCTGTTTAGATTAGCTAAGAAACTCGAAAAAATTGCTCTCGAAGATGAATACTTTGTCAGTAAGAAGCTTTACCCCAACGTAGACTTCTACTCTGGCATCATTCTTAAAGCAATGGGGATTCCAGAAGAGATGTTTACGGTGATTTTCGCTACCGGCCGTACCGTTGGATGGATATCGCACTGGAACGAAATGATTACTCACCCGTATCGCATTGGCCGCCCACGCCAACTCTATACGGGATCTGATGTTCGCGACTACACGCCTATCGACGAGAGATAGACCTAACCAGCGGATACCACGCTTAAAGACACAAAAAAGGTAGCTTACGCTGCCTTTTTTGTGGATGTTATATTTTATTTTCTTAGTGAACCCAATGATGACTTCGCGATTTTTCTTCTAACGCTTTCGCTCTCGCCGCAGGCATAGCGTTAATGTCTAATCGCTCAAAAAAGAGAGGCTCTGTTTTAGAGATACCGCTTCCTATTTCTGACATATCGGTAACATCATATAAACGACCGTTAATCATAGTGTGTGTGATCATCTCAGTGCTAATTTGGTGAGGATTACCACCATCTGAATCCATAACCCACAAATTAGAGCTACCATCACGGTCGCTAATAAAAGCTATCGATTTACCGTCAGGGCTGTATGCTGGCTGCATATTCCAATCAAACCCATGAACCAGTGGTTTACCCTCGCCTACATTAATCGACCCCGTATAAATATCATCGAGCATATCAATAGCTATCGTTTGCCAGTCTTGACTATCGCTGAGATTTGGCCAAGTACTTTTAATAGTGTCAATAGTATCAATAGTAATAGTCTTCAGCTCACCTTGTGGTTGGGTGACATCCCATTTATCACCCTTTTCCTCATCGTCAATATCTGCGGAAAATACAGGCATGACCATAAGGCAACACAACAGGGGGAGTAATACAGCATAAGACTGCTTCTTGAGGGGATTAATCATTGTTTTCTATACCTATTATAAAATGAGCCATCTGAGCTAAAATCAAAGCTTGTACTGCGCATACACTATCTCATACCCTGGGTGATTGGGAGTGCACTATAGTAACCAAAAGACACGCAAGGGATGGAAATTTGATCGGATATAGTGGCCAGAATAACGCCTTAAATCTGTGTTTTACGCGTTATGCAAAGCCGCTGAAGCAGCCAATTCTTCAAGCTGCTCTTCAGTATGGTGGTCTGAGGATAGCCATAGATAGACAGACGGAAGCACGAACAGCGTAAATAGCGTACCAACCACCATGCCGGCAACCAAAATAATCCCTATACTATTGCGTGCCTCCGCACCTGAGCCGACCACCAAAACTAAAGGTAAGTGACCCAGCACTGTGGCCCCCGTGGTCATCAAGACTGGCCGAAGGCGTGTCGCCGCACCTTGTTTAATCGCATCTAACTTACTTAACCCCAGAGCCTGCATTTGATTGGCAAATTCAACGATTAAAATAGCATTTTTAGAAATTAATCCTGCAAGCGTAATAAACCCTACCTGTGAATAAATATTAATGCTGGTCAGGTCTAAAAACGTAAACAGCAAGGCCCCTGAAAATGCCAAGGGAACAGAGCCAATAATGACGATGAGTGGGTCACGGAAGCTATTAAACTGAATCGCTAAAACAAAAAATACCACGATGAGAGCTATACCTAAAACGCCAAGCAGGGTATTACCCTCAGCACGCATCTGCCTTGATTCGCCGGCATAATCCAACGTGTAATGATTGGGGAGAACATCCTTTGCCGCAGTCTCAAGAGCCGCCAGAGCCTGCTCTCTGGTCATGCCTGGGATTACCCCACCAAACACACGGAAAGAGTTCTTTTGCTCAAACTTACCCAAAAATCGTGGTGCGGCGGTACGAGTTAAATTAGCAATCGCCGACAGCGGAATCAGATCTCCGGTAGCGTTACTAATCTTAATATCCATCAACATCTCAGGGTCTGAGCGCAACTGCCGATCAACCATAGGAATGACGCGGTAGGCCTTTCCGCTCAGATCAAATCGATTGACATAATTACCGGATAAGAGAAAGCTCACTTGACGGCTAATATCACTCAGATTCATCCCCAAGTCAGCTACTTTCTCACGATCAATTTCAAACTTAGCCTGGGGTAAATCGATGCGCAAGTCAGTATCAGCAAACATAAAAACCCCACTGGCATAAGCTGCTGCCACCATAGCTTCAGCGTAAGGTAGTGCGACTTCAGGACTGTCTGTAGACTGCACCACCAGCTCAATATCAAAGTTACCAGCGGTGGGTAATGCCGGACTGAGTATTGGGAAGCTCTTAACCCCCGTTACCCC
>Ga0209816_1002760_pt1 | contig 12263 bp, 4 predicted proteins | sample CoawatmetaG01DNA_FD_187509 | JGI IMG/M metagenome (GOLD analysis project Ga0209816, IMG submission 187509) | Marine microbial communities from the West Antarctic Peninsula - Coastal water metaG017-DNA (SPAdes) (version 2) | ecosystem: Environmental > Aquatic > Marine > Coastal ... | reverse complement strand
GCACTGGATTCATCCATGTAAAATACAAGTCTTCGTTTACTGGAGCTATCTCAACCGCTATGGTTGCAGCTATGCTAGCTTTCATTGCGTCTACATCTAATGATCCTTCTAACCATCCAATAACTATAGCTTCAAAAGCTTCAGTATCTTCATAAGGTACAAAAGGAGTTCCAGCTACGTAAGTGTAGCTTTGTGTTCCAATTTGTGTTGAGGAATAATCTTTACCTCCTGATTCTTCAGAGCCGGTGTATCTCCAGTGCACTGTGTAGATTACATTGTCTTCACCTTCTGCCTGGATGTGAGCATTCATTTGTGGGATGTCCCATTTGTAAGTAATTGCCATTGTTTAATTGTTTATTTATTTATTTTTAATGTACTATTTTTAATAAGTCTCCTGTTCTATAGATCTCACCATTTGATAAACCAGCGTTTTTTGCTGCAAGATTATCAAAGTATTCTGAAACACCTACTATCTTTATACGTGCACCATCTCCACTAATAGCCGCATCGCTACTAACACCGTCTAAGTCTCCTATACCAAACGATCCTGCTGCTGGATTTACAACTAAACCTCTATCACCACCTTCATTTATATTTAAAGTACCATTTACCTCTAATTTAGAACCAGGACTAGACGTACCAATACCAGCGTTTCCGGTATCATTAATAGTCATTCCTACATTCCCATTGTTAAGGATAAACAATTGATTTGCGCTTGTAACATCAAAATTCCAGAATTTACCTGCAGTTGCTGTACTCGCTCTTATATGAAATTGATTACCTGTTGATTCAACATTTAAACTACCTGTAGGACTAGTTGTTCCAATACCAATTTTACCATCTCCTTTGATTGTAAAATCACCAGTATCATATCCTAATCTTAAATCGTAACTATTAGCACTTTGTGATATAGCTACATATGTTTCACCTCCACCTAATAGACCGCTTGTACCAACTCCTTCCCATTTAACTGTTCCCGCAACATGTAATTTTTGATCAGGACTAGTTGTTCCAATACCAAATTTTCCGTTATTTAAAACTGTAAACCTAGTGCTAAAAGATATAGCGCTACCTGCGGTTCCTGAAACAGCATTTCTATAAATTAAACTTCCACTACTATTATCAAGCCAAAAATCATTAGCTGGAAGAGTGTTAATATAAGTATCTTGAGCAACGCCGCTATTGCTTTTAACATAATAGTTTCCAGAAAGATGAGTATCTCCTGCTCTACCCCACAAGGTTGTGCCATCACCTATCTGAATACCATTGAAAGCGGTAGTGTACCAATCATTTTTAGGGGTACCTATAGTTCCTACGCTAGCGTTTGTACCATTAACGTGTAGCTTAACCCGAGGGTCAGTCGTTCCAATACCAACGCCACTATTATTAATTCGCATTTTTTCACTACTACCATCACTGTTAGTAAATGTAAAAGTTCCAGTAGAAGATGTATTTCTTAATTCTGCATTTCCACCAGAGGCTGAAGCAAAAGCTATTATTTCATTTGCAACGGCACCAGTTCCTAAACTGAGTCGCGCTAATCCAAAACCATTACCAGGAATAATTCCAATACCAACGTTACCAGTTGAATCAATACGCATTTTTTCACTTACAGAAGCACCTCCTGCACCAGAACTTTTAAATAATATATTAGCTGTTACATTTGTTGCATCTGCATTTGCTGTTAAAACTAAATCAGCACCAACATTTGCAAAAGTTGCTTTTTGTAGAGCTGAATCCGCACTTGATATTACACCTTGAACTTCAAGTTTGTAATCAGGTGTAGTAGTCCCAATCCCGACGTTATAATCACTACCAGACGATATAGTTATAGCTGGAGTTGTTCCACCTTGATTACCTATTTGAAAATAAGTTTGACCTGAAGCACCATATATGTTTTTACCTATAAGCCAATCTGTTCCAGCTGATGCACCAATATATATAGAACTAGAAGTTGCTCCTGAAGTTATGTTTACAAATTTACCAGTTATATTTGCAGTTCCATTTGCCGCGCCATCGTCATGTACATTTAATCTTATGGTATCAGTAGTAGTTCCTATACCAACGTTTCCAGCTGAATTGATACGCATTCTTTCAGATAATCCAGAGGATTCACTTGCAAGGGTTTTAGTTGTAAATATTATATCTGATCTAAAAGCGCCGTCATCAGTTGCTTTTATTTGAGCAGTTATAGGTTGACTTACTGAAGCAAGTTTAAGATTAAAATCTATGCTTGAGCCTCCAGGAGCACCATCATGACTCAGGGTTAATACAGAAGTACCTGAATTAAATATTTCTAACTGACTTGCAGGACTAGTCGTTCCGATACCAACGTTACCGCCGTGTAAAACAGTAATAGCTGCTCCTTGTGCAGTACTTGTTCCGTTGTCATTAAGAGGTTTTATTTGATAATCTCCATTATCAACAGATGTTGCGAATACTCTTGAATTTGCATTTGCCCCATTATCAGACATAATAATTGCTGCAAGAGCATTTCCTTCAAGAATCATTTGTCCTCTATCAGTACCGCCATCTACGTGAAGTGGCGTATATCCGTAAGATACACCATGTAAAGTTCCAGGAGTAGTTGTTCCAATACCAACTTGACCAGTTTGCTTTATTACCATTTGAAGTCTGGCTGTAATAGCTCCACCTGCTACTCCAGCTGCGGTAGAGCATCCAAAAGTGTGTTCACCTACTTGTTGTTGGTAAAAATTAGCAAAACCTGGCGCTGCCACAGTACCATTAATAAATTTAGCTCCCGCATCTGTAAACTTGTAATTAGTAGTTAGCCATGAAGCAGAGTCTGCACCAACACCGTCTGCATGTCCTTGAAATGCGCTTTGTTCACCTATTCTTAATTGAGCAACATAAGTAACCATTCCGGTCTCTGGCGTAATGCCAATACCAATGTTTTGATTAGCTACGTCTTGTTTTAAAACACTATTACCTAACGTGTCACCATCTGGCGTCCACATTGGAATAGTTCTTAACGTACCTGATCCTGATACAGAACCCGGCACGCCTGTACCTAATACTTTAACAACATTACCTGATGCATCTGTACCTAATATATATGTTGGAGTACCTGTTTGATTTGTGGAGTTGTAAGCATTGAATTGTACTACTCCGGTAGTTTTTAAAGTTAGTTTAGTTTGAGCAGCAGTATAATTATTCCCAAAACCTAATCTAATATTTGAATTTCCAAAAACCCCAAAACCCGCTGAACCTCTGTTTGTTCCAACAACAGTTTCAAAATCATTTATTGTTTTCAAAAAGTTAGAACCTCCGGCACCGGTAGTATCCATAAGATATGCGTTTGCATAAGGAATTACTACATTACCAGCTACGTCTAATCTTTGGGCAGGACTAGTTGTCCCAATACCAATGTTGCCAGCATTACTTATTACTAAATGGTTAGCGGTAATACTATCATTTGATAAAAATATATTACCACTTTGAGTTGCACCTAAAAAAGCAGAAAAACTTCCACCAGCATTTGCCTGTTGTCTTATTTTTAACGCACTCCTATTATTAGCTGTAAAATCTGTATTATTTAAAGTTGCAATTACATTGTTTCCTGATGTTGCTTGTGTTACTTCCAGTTTACTATCAGGAGTAATTGTACCAATACCAACGTCACCATTAGTATCAATAATCATTCTATTAGTGTAAACTGAATTAGCATCATTTACTTGTCTAAACAGTAAACCTTCTCCAGCTACACCAACAGCTCTCATCTCCCAAGTTCTAATATTAGCCGTTCCACCACCAGCATATAATCTAATAATAGAATCCACTCCACTTCCTGCAACTTCTAATTTAGTATAAGGACTCGTAGTTCCTATACCAACGTTACCTCCATTGAACCAACTAGCACCGCCAGCATCTATACGAACATTTTCTGTATTTACTGGTGCAAATAAGGAGAACAAACCAGTGTCTAAATTAGCTCCAGTAGACCCTCTATTAATAATGCGAGCTATTGTATAATCGTTTGACCTAAGAAAAATATCAGCATCATCACCTTGAACTGTAAGTTTTCCTATAGGACTAGCCGTTCCAATACCAACGCGTTGTGTGTTGTCTATATATATTGCATTAGTATCTTCAGTTCCTATTGACAGTTCTTCACTTCCGCCACCGGTTCCTATATATGTTGTAGGAGCTGTGCTAGATCCATTCCTTATTATAAAATCACCTCTACCACCTTCAGATGAGTAAAACCTAGCAATAATAGCATTGTCTGTATCAGGCCCTTTAACGTCTAAAGTATGAGCAGGACTCGTTGTCCCGATCCCGACGTTACCGCCATTGAATAAAACATAATTATTAGCACCATCAAAACTAGCCAGTGAAGTTCCGTCGTAATCTTTTATATTTAATGTGTTTGTTCCAGGTTCAAATTTCCAAAACTGATTAGCAACAAAACTATCTATTCTTAAGGTTCCGGCTAATGAATTTGTGTTATCTCCTAAATGAAGAGTGTTTTGTGGGTTTGTGTTTCCAATACCAACTTCGCCATCTTGGTTAATAGTCATTCTTTCGCCAATCACCCCACCACTTTCTGTATAAAACACAAGATTAGAAGCATCAAGATTAGTAGTAATATTACTATTAGCAATATAAGAACGACCTCGTCCTGCAATACCTATAGCTATAGCTAAACCATCTCCTGCTGCAACATTACTCGTTGGATAAGTAAGACTTAAACCAACTGCGGAGCCATTGTCAAGATTTGTTGTATTTAATACACCAACATCTGTTGTTTGTGTTATATTTACATCACCTGCAAAAATTGCATTTTGTGATGCGTCAAGAGTTAAAGCTAAAGTATCAGCAGTATAAAACCTCATCAAAGAACCCAATGATATTGCTTTAATATCAAGGTTATCTCTATCGGATGAGTTTAATTGTATTTTACCTCTAACAGTTCCACCGTCAGTTAAATATAAATTGTCTTCAACTGAAACGTCTCCTGCAAAAGTTGAGTTTCCTGCTGTATCTATAACTAACCTAGTTGCGGCTGCAGTTCCATCATATATATAAAATGAACCCGAACCTATACCACTTGCAGTACCACCTACTGCTAACTCATAATTTCTTGTTGTTGTATTATCAATAGATAAAACTGTTTGAGATGTATTAGTACTTCTAACTTCTAATCCTGGGTTTGCTCCATTTTGTACAGCATTACTTCCTGCTATTATGTTTCCTGCAAAAGTTGCGTTAGCAGAGATAGCAATAGCATCTGTTGTAAATCTTATATTATTACTTGTATTTCCTATATGTTGTATATATTCTGCTATAAATAAAGTATCGTTAATTACAACCGTCCCTGGAATTGATATATTGTTACCTGAAAAAGTTACAGGTGAATTACCTAATGTAACTGAAGTTCCAGATCCTGACCAACCAGCAATTGTTCCACCGGTTCCAGATCCACCTAATACAGATGAGTTATCTATTTTTTCCCATTGATCACTAGCGCCTTGTTCTATAAACACAGCCCAGTCACCAACTTTCCAGTCAGTGATACCATCTAAGTTTGTTGAACCAGCAACTGATACTATATAAAAATGTCCTGTTGTGCCAGATCCGCTTGTAAGTGTTGGCGTGTTTGTTGCAGCGTTCCATGTTCCTTGGAATATTAAACCTGCAGGTATTAAACCTATTTTGTTATTTACAAAAGCAGTCGTGGCTACTCTTGTATTATTTGATGCATTGTCTTGTGTTACAGCTGTGGTGGCGGTATTTATAGTACCGTTTAAATCACCTGAGAAAGTTGGTGCTGTTACAGTAGATGAAAAAGTACCACTTGTAGCAGTCATTCCTTGCAACGAAATGTTTTTGTTTACTTGTATTTCTTCACCACCATTTGTAGTTACAAATCTCATATATAAATCAGATCCTTGCTTTATTTCTAAGGCTGCACCACCATTATCTATCATTAAAATATCAGCGTTACTTGCGCTTAAATCAATATCCCCTGTTACATCAACACCTGTGTTTGAGGTTCGAAATTTTGTAGAATTATCATATCTTAATTCTACATATTGATCCTCTAAGCATCTTACAGCCCACTGTCCTGTACCATCTAACAATCCAAAAGAAGATGTAGCGCCACCATCTGAGTACACATATCCTTGTAGTTGCCCATCAGAATCGTCAAATCGTAAACCAGACTCTGTTGAGGCAGCAGATGTTAATCTTAATAAACCAGCACCATCGTCTCCTATTTTTGTTCCTGAACTCCATAATAACTCATCTATACCAAAGACATCATTATCACCCATGTTAATAGGACCAGTCATTGTCCCACCAGCTAGTGGTAAGTAAGGACCACCAGGTAAACCACCACCAGTATTATCTGCTGTTACATTACCTGAGGCATCTGTTTTAAGATAACCTGCCGCATACGTAGGAAGAGAAAGAGTGTTATTAGCATTTATCTTTAAACTAAGGGTATCATTAGTATAAAAGAACATTGGTATATTAGCAGTTGCTCTAACTTGTATAGCTGAAGCTGTATGATTTAATATAAAACCAGAAGTTCCTCCTCTTGTTAATCTTAAATATGCTTCACCACCTGCTCCACTACCACCGTTTATTGATAATATTCCATCCGTCGCTACAGCTCCAAGACCACTTCCAACAGTTACATTGCCTGCAAAAGCTGCACTACCTGCATTTGTTAAATCATAAACAACCTGACTGCCAGTTGTATTTCTTGTGGCAAATGGTAAATAAGATGTCTGTGCTTTGTTTAGTACTGTAAAATTTCCAATGAGTTGTATGTTAGTTGCTGTTAATGTTGTAATACCAATACCGCTTGCGAATATACTTCCTGCAAAAGTTGCGTTTAAATTAGTATCAAAATCTACATAAGAATTTCCGTTTGATTTTTTTAAACTTAATGTATTACTACCATAAACAATACCGCCTGAGTATACAGCTGTTGTTGCTATAAGATTTGGAGCAGTTACATTACCACCAAACGTTCCTGTGGTGCCTACTGCTAAACCAGCATAACTTCTTAGTAATCCTAAGGTTTCTAATCCATTACCTACTCTAATAGCAGAATTTGCCGCTACTCTTGTTAATGTTATTCCATTTATGTTTATACCATTATCAGTTGTTGTAATAAAATTAGCTGCAGTTGCACTACTAGCTACGGTTACTGCCGCGGAAAAAGAAGTATTATTTAAAAATGGTATATTTGCCATCTATGATTTTATTTAATTAATGTTATACTATACTAATAAGAGCCGTGTAAGTACTGTCTGATACTGTAGGAATAAACTTAAACACCATACTACCTGTTCCATTTCCTGTTATATCTGGATATACTGTTTGTCTTCCTGAAGTTGTTACTACTTCTGCCTTACAGTTTGCGGCTAAAGCGCCTGCGCCAAACCTAGCGGCAGTTGTTATATCTACAGTAAAAGTTGTTTGTCCTCCAGAGTTTGATCCACCTGTAAGTGGAACAGATACTCCATAAGGATTTGATTGACGTTTTAATTGCACCCAACCATTTGATGATACCGCAAAGTTTTCGCTATCAAAACCAGCAACACCTTTTTGTGTAGCTCCGTCTGTAGCACCTGCACCTGCAATATTAGAGTCTGCTTGTACGACTGTATAGTTTGATATATTTGGAGATGATCCAGCGGTAATAGCATTGTTAGCAAATATGAAATCACCTGGTTCTAAGGCTTCACCTAAGAAAGTACCAGCAACTGATACTACGAAGTAATCACCTTGATCTAAAGCTATGTTACTTCCTCCTTCTAAAGCTGGAGTATTTGTAGCTGCGTTATAAGATCCTTTAAAGACACCAATACCAGCAACTAGTAATTCTACTTGCGCTAAGTTAACACCGTCAGTTCCAGCTGTACCAGTTCCAACACTAGTTAACTTTTGATCGTTCATGTCCAGCGGACTGTTCATTTCGTTCAAACTACCTGCTTGAGTTTGCGTTATCACGCCCCCAACAGTTAAAGCATTTGTTATTGTAACGCTAGGAGTTAAAGCAACTCTAAGTTCCGATGCACTTATTCTAGACATCGCTGTTTGACCTGTTGTTCCAGATATTGTTACATCATCAGAACCAGCTGCGTCTGTTAATCTAACCGCTGTACCAGTCGGTGCAGTTGTTAAATCATATAGCGTTTCAGTTGCTAGCTTTAAATTAGCTACTGTTACCTTTTTGTTTTTAGTAGTATCTAAATCATATATAAGCAACTGGTCACCAGCGGCAGGTGCTCCTCCAAGAACATCTCTACCAACAATATCTAAACCAACTGTAGGATTAGGTCCTAATGGAGTTGTAATATTTATACCTAACAAGTTTGCAGCAGTAGCAGCATTAACGGATTCTATATCACCTGTAGTTACATCGACCCAGTTACCAGCACCATCTAAGTACTGATTAGCTGTACCACCTGTTGGAACCATACCAACGTTTGCAGCACCACCGTATATAGCTGGTGTAAGTATTATATCACCAGTACCCGCTACAGGTGTTCTAACTAAACCAGTGTTGACACCGCCAGAGTTTACATTTGCATTACCTATAGTTATTGTTTCAACACCACTCGTTGCACCTACTTCTGTCCATACAGCGTTGGATACTCCAACAACTTGAGCAGTTGTACATATTTTAAGTGCGCTTACTGCCGTGTTATAATATACTTGCCCTAATACTCCAGCCGCAGGGTCTGCACCTAGGTTTTGTATTGCTGCTTTGTTTAATTGATTAAAGTTTAAATCAACCGTGTTTAAAAAATTTATTGCCATGTCTTATTTAGTTTAAGTATGCTTTGCCAGCAAATGCCGCGCTAAAGTTTAATACTACGTTATTATTATCTGTATATGTATATTCACCAGTGACAACCGTATCACCTGTATCTATTACTGTTATTGAGGGAAATTTACCTAAGTTATGTTGAATATTCCAAGTTGTAGCTGACACGCCTTGATCAAATTCAAATGTTGGCGATCCTTGCGAAGATAGCGTAAATACTGCAAAATCGTATACAGCTTTGTCTTCTAATACGCCGTTTCCAGCTAAATTTGTTAGATTTAATGTATAAAAGTCACCATTAGCAGTATAACTGTCTATTTTATAGTGACCAAACGTGCTTATATCGTTTTGTTTGCTTATAAGTATGTTATTACCTACTAAATAGGTCATAAAAGCTACTACATTCTGACCAGACACGTCTGTAGTAGATAATTGCATCGTATTTACTGCTGTAAAAGCCGTTCCACCTGCTGGTCCTGTAAAATCACCAGCCACTGCCCCATTTACTTCAAATTTAAACACCATTTGAGCAGATATAGATATCTTACCCTTTATATTTAAGTATGTAGCCACCGCTAGTGCAGAAAATTGCTTAGTTTGCCTGTTTATCGAGTCAGTACCTATCCAAGCATCTGTGTCTTGAACGTTTATATCTTGAGGATACGAGGATATTTTAGCCATATGCTATTATGCGTATATTCTTATTTCAATAAAACCATTTACAAGCAACGAATCTTGTTGAATGTTTATAGTGACGATGTTGTTTTGCTGCCTATTCCATCTTTTGAAGAGGCCTTGGGTACTACTAGTGGGGTTTCCAACATTTATAGATGCTACAGTTGTTTTGTTTGGTAGAAATAAATTAGCGTCACTAGAAGTAATACGATATTGACCCACACCAGTTCGAGTCCACGTCATTGTTGCACCTGTATCGTTTTTAAGCACTGTTGCTACTGGAGCGTTAGTTCCTGTTTGAGTAAGTAAAGCCGCATATGTTTTATAGCCTAAACTTAAACTTGCGACTGTGTCTACGTAATTTTTTGTTGCCAGTGTTAAAGGAACATCTGATGGATTAGTGGCTTGAGTCGTAATTGCTTTACCTGTAACAATTATACCTGTTGCTGCTGTATTTAGCTTTTTAGTTCCATTATGATATATATCTACTGAATCACTATCATTACATACAATAGCATTTTCAGTTAAGGATGATTGTAAAATTACACTAGAACCTTGGATAAGTAAACTACCTGTTCCTGTATCTTTTATTACGCTATTAGTTTGATTATGAAATATTTCTAAATCTCCTGGAATTGCAGGATCTCCAAATGTTAATTTCACATCATCATTGAAGTTAGCTCCTTTATAAAATCTAGTTATATCAAGTCCTCCATCTAATGTAAAGTACTCACCCAACGAACCTCCAGGATTCGTAGCTCTCATGGATATATCTCCTGATGGCTTTTTATTTTGTATTTCTAAGTTATCACCATCAAAATAAATTCTAGCATCAGTTGCTGGAGTTGAACCTAGATTTATATCTACATTATCATTGACAACTATAGCGCCAGTCATTATGCCTCCGGCTAATGGTAAGAATGTGTCTACGTAATCTTTTCGCGTAAGATTTGCAGCGGCTGTAGGCGTAATACCATTTACTTGACCAGTCACTGTGCCTCCAGCTAATGGTAGAAACGCTGCGTTTGCAACAGCAGTATCTACGTAATCTTTTCGTGTGAGGTTTGCCGCGGCAACTGGTGTTATACCATTTATCTGACCTGTTACCGTACCTCCGGTTAGTGGCAAGAAATCAAGAGCAAGCGTTTTCCATTCAGCTAAATTATCAGCGCCAGATGAAAGAACTTGTCCTAATGTACCTAATGAGCCTTTAGCTTCTAAATACCCAGTAGTCTCGCCCGCGTCGCTTAATCTTAGCCATCCAGTTTTGAATTTTGCGGTACTTGCTACAGTGAACATGTTTCCAGTAAAAGTAATTAATGAATCACTCAATGAACCATCAGCTGCATATATAGCTAAAGCTCCAGCAGTACCAGTTATATCTAAAGTAGTCCATTGAGCTAGTTGACTAGCACCAGATGTAAGCACTTGCCCCTGCGTACCTAGTGAGCCTAAGACTTCTAAATACCCATCAGTGGCACCAGCCGCGCTTATTCTTATCCATCCGGTTTGAAACTTTGAAGATGCGTTAACTATAAACTGATTATTAACGTACGTCATTTGTGAATCACCAAGTCCAGTTGCATCGAATATAGGTATTGTACCTGCTGTTCCACCAACTCCCGATGCTCCATCAACATATGCTTTAGTAGCAGCGTCTTGAGCCAAGGTAGGATTTTGTAAATTAGCTATCTTAGCAGCGTTCATGTTTAATGTACCTGTTAGACTTGACTCTCCGCCTACATTTAATTGTCTAGTAACGGTGAAGTCTCTAGGCACAACTACATCTGTAGGGAAAGCAAAAGTAACTACTGTACCTGCTACCGACGTGTTTATTTGATTAGCAGTTCCTAAGAAAGAATGAGAACCAGAGACTGTGATGGTAGTACCAGCGCCGTTATTAGCTGCTATACCTATCGACGTTACTGTACCTTGAGGTGATAACGCACTAATATCTGATATACTAAAGTTTCTTGTTGGGTTTCCGTACACCGGAGGGTTAACTGCTGCTGAGTATGTTTCTGAACCTACTATAAGGTCTGTTAGTTTTGGTGATCCTAGTGGATAACTGGATATATCTGCCATGTTTTGTTATTTATGTATTATTGCAAGAGTATTGCTGTATTGCGAAGTCTTATATACTATAATACTTACATGAAAAGCGAATATCTTACAAATAGCGATTATAACTAAAAGTGTGACAATAGGGTACTACTATTATATCCCTAATAGGCTTATGTCACTGTTTTTCTACCTGAAAAAAATTTTTGTAAGATGTAGGGAAGTAAAGTGTTACTCTCTATCTGACTGACTATCAACGATTTACGAAACGGTTTTCATAACAACGGGCCCCCAACGTTTTTCTGCGTTTTACGTTTTATTTTTCACTTTTTATGATTTATACCCCCCTGGTATACGACTTTTTCCTACACATACACACATCATATCACCTCTCACCTATCACCTTACCCTATTACATATCATCACATGTCCTATCATACCCTATCACCTAACATATCATTACATCCATCACATAACCTATCCTATCCTATTACATTACATCATATCCTATCCTATACCTATATCATATCCCATCCTCATATCATATCTTATTACATATCATCACATAACCTAACCTAACCTACCATATCATATCACATCATATCATATCACATCACATCACATCACATCATATCATATTACATATCATATCCTCACCTTATCCTATCCTAACCTATCCTACCCCCAATCCTATCCTATTACATAACCTCATCCTATCACC
>Ga0209816_1002748_pt1 | contig 12289 bp, 9 predicted proteins | sample CoawatmetaG01DNA_FD_187509 | JGI IMG/M metagenome (GOLD analysis project Ga0209816, IMG submission 187509) | Marine microbial communities from the West Antarctic Peninsula - Coastal water metaG017-DNA (SPAdes) (version 2) | ecosystem: Environmental > Aquatic > Marine > Coastal ... | reverse complement strand
GATTAAATTTATATTTAAAAATTAAATTTTACTTTATTTGTCTTGATATTGATATGTTTCACGTGAAACATATCAAATTTATTGATTAACCAAATTGTTTCACGTGAAACAATTACTTTCCTATACAAAACTGGCTAAATATTTCACCCAATAAGTCATCAGAAGAAAATTCACCTGTTATAGATGATAAATACTTTTGCGCAATAGTTAACTCCTCTGCAACCAACTCTGCTGATGCGATTTTGAGTTGAGCATTTTGCAAAGAATGGTGAACGCTTTCTAAAGCTTCTAAATGTCTTTTTCGTGCAATAAATTTATTTTCGCTTCCTTCTGAGTTTTGCTTAAACCCCACTTCATTAAGAATTGCTTGTTTTAATAAATCCAATCCCTCTCCTGTTTTGGCTGATATATAGACTATTTGATCATTGTTTAATTGCTTTAATTTAGCCTTGCTATTGAGTAAATCAATTTTGTTAAAAATCCAAATGCGTTTAATACCTTTTGGTAAAAGGCCAAGAATCGATTGTTCGAAATCTGTAATACCTTTACTGGCTTCCACTAAAAATAAAGCGACGTGGCTCTTTTCTAGAGACGACCATGTTTTTTCAATTCCAAATTTTTCAATAGGATCATCTGTTTCTCTCAATCCCGCTGTATCTATTATATTAAGAGGTATCCCATTTAAATTAATGTCGCTAATAACAGCATCACGAGTTGTTCCAGGAATGTCTGTCACAATTGCTTTGTCTTCACCGGACAGCTGATTCAGCAAGCTTGACTTACCAACATTTGGCTGTCCAACCAGCACTAGACTTATTCCATCTCTTAATAGCTGACCCTGTGAAGCTGCTTGCATAATGTGCATCATAGTCTCAGATAAATGTTGTAATTTATCTTTAACATTTCCTTCGCTAATAAAATCAATATCTTCTTCTGGGAAATCCAAACAAGCTTCGACATACATTCTTAATTCTATTAAATTTTTTAATAAGTTATTGATTTCTAAGGAGAATTTTCCGGATAGGGAATTTACTGCGCCTAAGGCTGCCTCTTCAGTTGAAGCATTAATCAAGTCCACTACCGATTCCGCTTGAGCTAAATCAATCTTATTATTTAAGTACGCCCTCTTTGTAAAATCTCCAGGCTCAGCTAATTTAGCGCCATTTTTGAGACATAAATTTAAAATCGATTGAGTAACTACTGTGCCACCATGACATTGCAACTCGATAATATCTTCACCTGTAAAAGAATGAGGGGCAGAAAAAAATAAAATGATGCCCTGATCAATTAAGGTACCGTTTAGGTCTTTAAAATTATGAAAATTAGCAATCCGAGGAACTAGGATAGCTCCAGAAATTTTTTGCCCTATCTCTAAAGCGAGCGACCCTGAAACACGAACAACTCCAATGCCTCCAGCCCCAGGGGCTGTTGATATTGCAGCAATTGTATTTGAGCCGTTAAGCATTACCTTTCTTTTTTAAAGCTTCAGCATGTATTTTCTTATTGACATACCACTGTTGGGCAATAGATAAAATATTATTCACTAGCCAATATAAAACTAAGCCGGCTGGAAAGAAGAAAAAGAAGAAACTAAATATTATAGGCATCATCGTCATTAACCTAGCTTGCATAGGATCAGTTGGCTTTGGATTTAATTTAGTTTGTAAAAACATTGAAGCCGCCATTAAGATTGGGAGTGGCCCTATACCAGCAGCCCATAAACTACCAAATAGAGTATCTGGTTTGGATAAATCATCTAACCACATAAACGATGCGCCTCTTAGCTCAACTGAGCCAAGTAAAACCCAATATAGAGCAATAAAAACTGGTATTTGAACCAAAATCGGCAAACACCCTCCCAATGGATTAATTTTTTCAGTTTTATAGAGCGCCATCATTGCTTGTTGCATTTTTTGTTTATCATCACCAAATTTTTCTTTCATGCTTTGCAATCTAGGAGCTAACTCTCTCATTTGCCCCATCGATTTATAGCTTGCAGCTGATAAGGGATAAAACATAAGCTTAATTAAAACTGTTAACAGAATTATCGAAAGGCCCCAATTACTAACCATTTTATGAATACCGGTTAGAACAGAAAATAGAGGGGACGCTATAAAGTGAAGTATTCCGTAATCAACTACATAATTCATACCAGTTGCTGCTTGATTAAGCTCCTCTTTTGCTTGTGGGCCTGCAAACAAAGAAGTTGAAAAAGTTATCGTTTCACCTTCTAGGATATTTGGCAATTTCGCAATCAACCCAACTGAATACATATTCTCTGATATTTTTTTCGTATAAAACTCTCGTTCCGAATCTCCAGATAGAATCCATGAAGCTGCGAAGTAGCGCTGAATAATTCCAATCCAACCATTATTCGCTATTTTAGAAAAAGATTTTTTATCCACATCAGAAAAATCTAATTTTTCAAACTTTTCTTTTTTTGTAAAAAAAGCTGGGCCTGTAAAGGTTGGCATCATTGCCGAACCTTGGCTTGAAACACCATCATGGACAAATTGGAAATATGCAGAAGGATTTATAATATTTTTTGATTTATTTTTTATTTCAAATTTTGTACTTATTAAGTAACTGTCTCGATTAAATTCATATATTTTTTTTACCATTACTTCAGAATTTTCATATGTTAATGGCACGATTAATTTATCAGCATTCATTTGATATGATTGTTGATCAGAAATAAATTTTGATTTATGAGTGGGAAGTCCCTCGCCAAGCAACCCCGATTGGGCAACATAAAATAAAGGGTTTCCGACATCAGTCATTAAAATATATTTACCTTGAGAATCTTCGGCTTGATGATTATTAAATTGAAGTTCACGAATATCGCCACCAGAGGTACTGATAGTTAATGATAATAAATCAGTATCGACTTTTATTGGCAACCCAGCATTGAGTGAAAATTGTGATGCTGTCTGGGGTAAACTGTTTTTGGCGCTTAAGCTCTTTGAGGGCTTAGGAAGGCTTGCGTCAACGTTAATAGGTTGGCCGTCAACGTTAATAGATTGATCAATATCAGCACTTTGTTTTGTAAATGAATCCCAAAGCAACATTAGAGAAAAAGAAAAAATAACAAATAAAATTAAACGTTTCGTATCCATACTGTCCTTAAATTAATATTATGGTACTGGGTCAAAACCGCCACCTGAGCCTGGTCGACATTTACTTATTCTTTTAAGACCAAGCCAGAAACCTTTTAAAGCACCATGTTTTTCTAAACATTCAATTGTATACATCGAACAGGTAGGTGTATACCTACATCTTGAAACAAAAAAAGGACTTAAACATATCTGATAAAATTTAACTAGTGCAATTAAGCCTTTTTTCATATTGGAAGGCCTTTAATCAGGTTTTTAATCTCGTCTTCGATTTGTTTACAGTTTTTTTTGTAAAAAGCTTTATGGACTCGTACAACTATATCGAATGAAACATTGAAGGACAGTTGTTCTTTTAAAATTTCTCTTAATAAGCGCCGCATATAATTTCGTCTGACTGATAATTTTTCAGTTTTGTTGCTTACGACATAACCTAATCGAGGATGTGACTTGCTGTTTGGTGCATAGTGAAAATAAATATGAGGGGAAGATAATCTTTTTCTAAAATTAAATACAGCAGAAAATTCTTCTGCATTCCGTAACTTTAATAATTTATACTTTGAAAGAATAAATTATATTCCTAAACGAACTCTTCCTTTAGCCCTTCTAGAAGCAATAACATTCCGTCCGCCCCTTGTCTTCATTCTAACTAAAAAGCCATGGGTTCTTGCACGCTTAACTTTTGATGGTTGATAGGTACGTTTCATATTGATGCTCCAGTCCTTAAACTTTGAAGGCGAAGAATACTCTTCTGACCTATTTATGTCAATAAAATATATCCTATTATTTATTTAAAAAAGCCTGTGGATAACTTAAGAAAATTAAGCTAATATAAAGCTCTTATCTCAAATAAAAATAAAAACTAAAAAATTTAAATTTTGAAAAAAAACGAAGAAAATTTTTGGCCACTGTGTGTAGACGAGTTCTCCAAAGAGCTAACCAAACAACAACTAACCACCTGGATTAGCCCATTAGAGTTTAAAATTGAAGGGGGAAAAGCCCAAATTATTGCACCAAACCAATTTATTTTACAATGGGTTCAAGAAAAATTCGCAAACAAAATTCAAAACTTAATTAAAGAAAAATTAAGCAACGTTAAACTTGAGTATATTGTTGTAAAAAAAAATAAAATTTCATCAAGTGATCCGTCTAATATAAAACTTAAGTTAAATAACATATCTTTAAAACCAGTAACAAGCAAAACAAATGGATTAAATCCATCTTTTAATTTTTCAAATTTTGTTACTGGTAAAGCCAATCAATTAGCAACAGCGGCTGCAAAACAAATCGCAGAAAATCCAGGTAATGCCTATAATCCTTTATTTATATACGGCGGTGTAGGGTTAGGAAAAACCCACCTAATGCACGCCATAGGAAACCACCTTAAAAGCTTACAGCCTGAAGCAAAAATAAAATATTTACATGCTGAAAGATATGTACATGACGTGGTTAAAGCCTATGAAAATAAAGCTTTTGACAGCTTTAAAAAAAATTATCACTCTTTAGATTTATTACTAATTGATGATATACAATTTATTGGTAAAAAAAATAGGACCCAAGAAGAGTTTTTTTACGCATTTAATACACTTATTGAAAATAAAAAACAAATCATCATAACTTGTGACAGCTATCCAAAAGAAATACCAGGAGTAGATGAAAGATTAAGAACTCGATTTAGCTGGGGGCTAACTGTAGCAATAGACCCGCCAGAACTTGAAATGCGGGTAGCTATTTTGTTAAAAAAAGCCGAAGAAAACAAAACAGTTCTCCCAGAAGACGTTGCATTTTTTATTGCAAAACAAATTCGTTCAAACGTAAGGGAGTTAGAAGGGGCACTTAATAGAATTGTAGCGATGGCTAATTTTACAGGCCGAACTATTGACACCACTTTAGCCAAAGAATCCTTACGCGACTTAATTGCAGTTAGGGGAAGGCAGGTAAGTGTTGAAAATATTCAGAAAACTGTTGCGGAATACTATAAAATTAAAATAGTTGATATTTTGAGTAAAAAAAGGTCACGAAACTTTTCTCGCCCAAGACAGTTAGCAATGTGTCTTACAAGGGAACTAACTAATTTAAGCTTCCCTGAAATTGGCGCAGCTTTTGGGGGGAGGCATCACACAACTATAATGCACGCTTGTGATGAAGTTGAAAACTTAAGGCTCATCGATCATAATATTAGCCAAGATTTAGGTTTTTTAACTCAAGTTTTAAGAGGATAATGAAAAACATGTGAATAGACTGTGGGCTAAATTAGAATAAAGATAAAAAAACTACCCAGTAATATTTTAGTCCACAATTCATGCACAGTAAAAAGCATAAAAAACCATAGGATTTAAAGTTACATAACTACTTAATATTAAAAGAAAAAGTTAACATAAAAAGAAAAACACAGGTTATTATTATTATTATTATTTATATAAAGAAAAAACTATAAAACTATGAATATAAAAATCGATAGAGAATTATTGCTCACACCACTTGGAAACGTCTCAGGTATAGTTGAAAAAAGACACGCGCTACCAATACTTTCAAATTTACTATTGGAGAACAGTCAAGGCAAGTTGAAATTTACAGCTACAGACTTAGAGATGCAAATTTCCACTCATATTAAAACAGAATTACCAGACGATTTTCAGATAACAGTATCGGCTAAAAAACTTTTTGATATTACAAGAGCTCTTCCAGAGAATTGTAAAATTGATTTTCAGATTGAAGAAAATAAAGTTACAGTTAAGGCAAAGAAGAGTCGCTTTAACTTACAAACACTACCTCCACAAGATTACCCCGTAATGAAAAAAGAAGGAAATGAAACTGTTGAATTAAAATTACCCCAAAAAGAATTTAAGGCCTTGCTAAAACAAGTAGATTTTGCAATGGCCCAACAAGACATTAGGTATTATTTAAACGGATTGTTAATAGAGGTTAAGGAAAAAAATATTAATATTGTGGGCACAGACGGACATAGGCTTAGTTTTACATCATTAGAACTAACAGACTCAACTGAACCAGCACAAGTTATTATTCCAAGAAAAACTATTGTAGAGCTGGTAAAGCTATTAAGTGACACAGAGGATCCCGTAGAGATAAGCTTCTCGAATAACCAAGTAAATTTTAAATTCAATGATATTGATCTCATAACAAAAGTGATTGATGGTAAATTTCCAGACTATAGTCGAGTTATTCCAGAGGGGCACGACAATATTTTTAATATAGAGCGGGCACTTCTTTTAGAGTCAATGTTAAGAGCATCAATTTTATCAAATGATAAATATAGAGGCATAAGGATGGTTGTAGAAGAAAACAACCTAAAATTAGTAAGTAACAATAGTGAACAAGAACAAGCCGAAGAAGAGTTGGAGATTGAGTATAAGGGAGAAAAAATTGATATCGGTTTCAATGTTACTTATTTAATTGATGTTTTAATGAATATTCAGTCTGATCAATTAACTATTGCTTTTAATGATTCTAATAGTAGTTGTTTGGTCACGATTCCAAATAATAAAAAGTATAAGTATGTTGTAATGCCAATGCGCATTTAATTTTTCAAAAATAAAAGGTCCCATGACTAAACAAAAAGAAACAAACAAAAACGAATATAACTCAGAAAGCATAAAGGTATTAAAAGGCCTTGATGCTGTAAGAAAAAGACCTGGCATGTATATTGGGGACACTTCTGATGGAAGTGGTTTACATCATATGGTGTTCGAGGTTCTGGATAACGCTATAGATGAATCTTTAGCTGGCCACTGTAATGAAATTAAGGTTATTATTCACCCTGACAACTCCATAACTGTTACAGATAACGGTCGAGGAATTCCAACAGACGTAAAAGAAGATGATGAGCTTAAAAGGTCTGCAGCTGAAATTGTAATGACAGAACTTCATGCGGGCGGTAAGTTTGATCAAAATTCTTACAAAGTTTCGGGCGGGCTGCATGGTGTAGGCGTTTCTGTGGTGAATGCTTTGTCTGACTGGTTAAAGTTGAAAGTTTATAGAAATAGCAAAATACATGAAGTTGAGTTTAAGAGGGGGAATATTGTTGCTCCCCTTAAGGTGCTGGGAGATACTGAAAAAACTGGTACAGAAGTAACTTTCATGCCCTCAGCAGAAACATTTATTAATATTGATTTTCATTTTGATTTGTTGGCAAAAAGAATTCGCGAGTTATCGTTTTTGAACAATGGTGTCAATATAGAATTAGTTGACCACAGGTCTGGAAAAACAGAAAACTTTGCTTCGGCCGGCGGTATAAGGGGCTTTGTGGAGTACATGAATCGAAGTAAATCTACTTTGCATGATAATATTTTTTATGCAGAGAGTGGTGAAAAAGATGGCATTACTATTGAGGTTAGTATGCAGTGGAATGATAGTTATGGAGAAAACGTACAGTGTTTTACAAACAACATACCCCAGCGAGACGGGGGCACTCATTTAACTGGGTTAAGAGCTGCTCTTACGAGAACAATTAATACCTATATAGAGTCAAATGAGTTAGCAAAGAAAGCAAAAGTTGAAACAGGGGGTGACGATATGAGAGAGGGTCTTGTATGTGTTTTGTCTGTTAAAGTTCCCGATCCAAAGTTTTCTTCTCAAACAAAAGACAAGTTAGTTTCGAGTGAGGTACAACCAATCGTTTCAGATGTGGTTGGGAAAAAACTAACAGAATTTTTATTAGAACATCCAAAGGATGCAAAAATTATTTGTAACAAAATAGTAGATGCTGCTCGCGCTAGAGAGGCAGCGAGGAAGGCAAGAGATATGACCAGAAGAAAGGGAGTGATGGACTCCCTTGGATTGCCAGGAAAGCTAGCAGATTGCCAAGAAAAAGACCCGGCACAATGTGAAATATATTTAGTCGAAGGGGACTCCGCTGGTGGATCAGCGAAACAAGGAAGAGATAGAAAAAATCAAGCTATCTTACCTTTAAAGGGGAAAATTTTAAATGTAGAAAAAGCAAGGATTGATAAAATTCTTGCATCTCAAGAAATTGTCACCTTAATAACTGCGCTTGGAACAGGGTTTCATCCAGAGTTTAATGTTGAAAAACTTAGGTACCATAGAATCATTATCATGACAGATGCTGATGTTGATGGCGCACATATTAGAACGCTACTACTTACATTTTTCTTTAGGCAAATGTATGAATTAGTTGAGAGAGGCCATGTGTACATAGCACAACCACCTTTATATAAAGTCAAACAAGGAAAACAAGAAAAATATTTAAAAGACGAACAAGAGTTAGATCAATATTTAGTTGATTCAGCACTTCAAGGAGCAAGTTTGTTGACTCGTGCTGGTGGCGATATTTTAACAGAAGATGTTTTGGGAAATATTGCAAGGGAGATGGTATTAACAGAAGCCATTATTAGGCGATTGGCTTCTCGATATGATGTGTCTTTACTAAGAGCTATGCACGTATTAGGACCACTTTTTTTAGAAGACGAAGAAAAAACTAGAAAATACGCTACAGAGTTAAAAGTTTTAATGCCTTTAGATAACATTAAGTTCGATGTTAAATATAATAATGACTCTAATAAATATTTTATTGAAATTAATCAATTTGTTCATGGCAACCTACAAACAAGCAAGCTGGACGAAGAATTTTTATTAAGCGGAGAATATAGACAGATAATAAAATCATCAGAGCTGACAAAAAATTTAATTGGTGACGACGGTGAAATATCAAGAGGTGAAAAATCACAGAAAGTAAGTAATTTTCACGATGCACTATCTTGGTTGATAAAAGAAGCTAAAAGAACTTTAAATATTCAGCGATATAAAGGTTTGGGGGAAATGAATCCGGAACAGCTTTGGGAAACAACGATGGATCCAAAAGTTAGGCGCTTATTAAAAGTTACAATTGAAGATACGACAGCAGTAGAAGAAACTTTTACTAGGCTAATGGGAGATGAGGTGGCACCTAGACGAGAATTTATTGAAAGTAATGCATTAGCTGCTAGCAACCTAGATATTTAGAAGGTAAGAAATGACCTTAAGTGAATTAAGATTTATTGTTGCCTTGGCGCATGAAAAAAATTTTCGGAAAGCAGCTGAAAAATCGTTCGTTAGCCAACCGGCTTTAAGCCTCGGAATAAAAAAAATTGAGCAAGAATTAAGCTTATCTTTATTTGAAAGAAGTGTTGGGGCTGGAGGCGATGTAAGAATTACTCCAATAGGTCAAAAAATAATTGATCAAGCAACAATTGTTTTAGAAGAAGCTGCAAAAATTAAAGATTTATCAGCTAATGGAGACAGTCAGCTTAAATTGCCTTTTAAGTTGGGGTTAATTTATTCTATTGCGCCTTATTTATTACCTCTAATTATTCCAAATTTAAGGGATGTTGTCCCAGATATGCCTCTTGAAATTCACGAGAATATTACTAAAAACTTGGAAAACGATTTAAAATTAGGGCTAATTGATGCCGCTGTAATAGCTTTACCTTTTGATATTCCAGGCGTTTCAATTGAGACACTATATGATGAACCATTTGTTGTAATAGCTCCTTTAAATCATCATTGGGATACACAAAAGAATATTAAAGCGAAAGACTTAGCTAAAGAAAAAGTGCTGTTACTGGACAGAACACATTGTTTTAGTAATCAAGTTAAAGAAGCATGCCCAGGTATTTCAGGGAATAGTGAAATTCAATTAGGAAATTCTTTAGAAACTATTCGTAGTATGGTTGCCTCAAATTTAGGTATTTCCGTTTTACCTAAAAGTGCTACGACTTTTCAACTTCATAACCCGCTAGTTAAAATAATTTCTTTTGAGCCCCCTGTTCCATTTCGCAGGGTGGCGCTAGCTTATAGAAAAAGTGCGGTTAAAACAGAAGCAATAAAGAAAATTGTGAGCGTTATTAAAGCCTTAAATTTTTCGAAATTAAATATTTAATACAAGAGTTTGGTGATAATTATTTCAGATTGACTCAAGATAAAATCTTTTAATAATTCAACCGAGCGGTTACTTGACATAGGGTTTAAAGTAACAACGTGCCATTTTCTATTAATAGGGGTATCTATTACACGAAGCACTCTAAGCTGGTTATTTTTAAGTTCAGCTGCAATGGTGTGTTGAGAAACAAAAGAAATACCAAGCCCCGCTATGACTGACTGTTTTATACTTTCGTTGCTCGACATTTCCATAATAATATTAGGTTGAATGTCATGATCCTGAATAAAAGCTTCCATGTGCGCTCTTGTTCCAGAGCCCTTTTCTCGACTTATAAAATCAAAATTGTTTAATGCTTCAGGTTGAATTTTTTTCTGCTCTGTTAATGGGTGAGCGAAGTTCGCAATAAAGACATGAGGATGATTAGCAATGGGATATACTTTAGTATCAATTTCTTTTGGGACCAATCCCATTATCGCAATATCAATTTCTCCATCTCTAAGAAGCTCAACCAGATCTTGTCGATTTCTAATCTCTAAAATTATTTTATATTCAGAATGTTTTACTCTAAACAGTTTGAGAACCTGAGGCAAAAAATATTGAGCTGTACTTATAATCCCAACTCGGATTGTTTCAATACGATTTCCTTTTAGTTGCGCTATAACTTTCTCACATTCATGTAATGTTTGTAGAATATGTCGTGCATGATTTAAAAAAAATTCTCCTGAAGATGAAAGCCTTAGTTTTCTACCCTCTTTTATAAATAAGGGAGCGTCCACTTGTAATTCAATCTCTTTAATTTGCATAGATACTGCTGGAGGTGAAATATGAACTTCTTCAGCTGCACGAGTGAAATTTAGATGTTTTGCAGCAGAAATAAAAATGCGTAGTTGGCGAGATGAAATATTTAACATTAAGTTTATGTTATTATTGTATTAATTAAATTAAAGTTTACCTTATTATAAAAATCCACTAAAGTAAATAGCATAAAAATATAATAATTATATAAAATACGTTAAAAACAGGCAGATAGATTGTTTAAAATAAAAGAATCAATTATAAAAGAACGCTTATCAATAATTAAAGCCGAAGTTATAGAGGTTTCGCAATTATTTAAAAAAAATAAAGTGGACAATTCATGAATTTAGATGAATATTTAGTAAAGCAAAATATACCCGAAGGGTTGGTTGAAACAATTAAGTGTTTTGCTAAACTTATTATAAAAACAAGTAAATTAATTGAAGAAGCCCCGCTCAATAATCAGCTTGGGAAACTTAACCAAGAAAATGTTCAGGGTGAACAACAAACAATATTAGACGTAGAAAGCAATTCAATTTTTGTCAACGATTTAAAAAAAACAGATAGCGTTATTGGATTAGTTTCTGAAGAATTAGAGAAGCCAATTTACTTTGATAAGAAGAGAACCAAGAACCAATATGTAGCTTTTTTTGATCCGTTAGATGGGTCATCTAATGTTTCATCTAATGTTTCAGTTGGGTCAATTTTTTCAATTTATAAAATCAATCATGATGAGCCAATTAAGATAAAAGATTTTTTACAAAAGGGAAAAAATCAAATTGCCGCAGGATTTAGTGTTTTTGGACCATCAACAATATTAATATTAACTTTGGGTAAAGGGACATTTAAATTTTGCTTTGATAAAACACTAAACGAGTTTGTATGCATACAAGAAAATATTTTGATAAATGAGGATGCTGAAGAATTTTCAATTAATATGAGTAATAAACAGTTTTGGAGTAATTCAATTAGTAATTATATTAGTAATTGTCAGTCAGGAGAAAATGGCCCTAGGGGAAAAAATTTCAATATGAGATATATTGCTTCACTTGTTGCAGACATTAATAGAATATTAGTGAGGGGAGGTATTTATTTGTATCCATTAGATAAGAAAAATATAAAAAATGGAGGGCGATTAAGATTGATGTATGAAATTAATCCAATGGCCATGATCGTCGAACAGTGTAATGGATTTTGTTCAGATGGTATAGAGCGAATTTTAGATATAGCACCTAAAAATATTCACCAAAGAACTGCAGTTTGTATTGGTTCTAAAAATGAAGTTGGTATAGTAAAAGATTATATTTTAAGACACAAAAATTTAGAGACTTAAAGGGGGTATTATGTCCAAGAAATTTCCAGTTATCGCAATTACAGGTTCATCAGGAGCTGGAACTTCCACGGTGCGAGATAGCTTCCAACATATTTTCACAAGAGATAATATCAATGCCAGTATTATTGAGGGAGATGCATTTCATAAATTTGAACG
>Ga0209816_1002746_pt1 | contig 12294 bp, 5 predicted proteins | sample CoawatmetaG01DNA_FD_187509 | JGI IMG/M metagenome (GOLD analysis project Ga0209816, IMG submission 187509) | Marine microbial communities from the West Antarctic Peninsula - Coastal water metaG017-DNA (SPAdes) (version 2) | ecosystem: Environmental > Aquatic > Marine > Coastal ... | reverse complement strand
CTTACTCAGCTTTAGCCGCTTGGTTTAAAACTGACGAAGGTATGGAGATTTACTCCAATATTGAAAAAAGATTAAATTAATCTAACTGTAGATGCGGTCGCTCTACGGAGCGATCGTAAACTACAAACTAAAAAGAAATTATGGCGATAAGTATAGATAGAGTATATCAAAAAGTATTAGCATTTGCTAATAAAGAACAAAGAGGTTATATAACGCCTCAAGAGTTTAACTTATTTGCACATCAAGCACAAATAGAAATATTTGAACAATATTTTTATGATGTAAATCAATGGACAAGACAACATGGCAACGATAGTACTTATTCAGACATGTTAACAAATCTACAAGAGAAGATCGACTTGTTCAACGCGTATGAAAAAAGAGCTAATGTTATTGATAATTATGGTAACATTGATATTGATGGCATAGGTGATCTACATAGAATAGGTTCTGTTATTGTTAAGTATTTAGAAGAGCCTACTTCTGTAGTTGCTGAGCCACAAACATGGAAAGCAAATAATGTGTACGGTAACTCCCCGTTAGCAAAACCTAATAAAAAAAGACCTGTATATTTGCGGCACGAAAACCCCTTAGGCAAACAAACAATGCAAATTAGACCTTACCCAAGGAAATCAATTTTCAATTCAACCTCCAACACGTACAGTTACAAGGATATAGCGCAAATATATTACACAAGGAAACCTACGCCACCAAATTGGAACCATATGATTGTAAACGACAAAGCTCTATACAACTTAACCGAATCAACTGATTTTGAATTACACCCATCAGAAGAATCTGAATTAGTATATAGAATACTAGCGTTTGCAGGTATTTCAATGCAAAAACCAACCTTATCACAAGCAGCTGCAGGTTTAGAGAAAGCTAAAGTTCAACAAGAAAAACAATAAATAAATGGGATTATTAGACGGAAATACACATCAAGAATATTACCAAAGTGATAATCATGGAAACTATCAATTTACTTCTTTAGATGATATTATAACACAATTTGAAATAGCTTACGTTGGAGAAGATAAGATTATATCTAAAATTAAAAGAGCTGATATTGCTTTTCACGCTCAAAGAGCTCTACAAGAATTATCATTTGACACTTTAAAATCTGTAAAAGCACAAGAGATAACTCTTCCGCCATCACTACAAATGACACTTCCGCAAGACTACGTTAACTACACTAAAATCAGTACGGTAGATTCTGCTGGCATAAAGCATTTATTATATCCTACAAATAAAACTTCAAACCCACAAAAAAATCAAACTGATTCAAACAATCAATTTTTATTTGACACTGAAGGAAACGTAATATCTTCTGGAAATTTAATTAAAAATGGAAGTTTCCACGGAGGCAGTACGGGTTGGGTTTTAAATGAAACAAACGTTAGCCAAGGCGTTAATACGTCACGAATAACTACCACTTCATTAGTTGCTGGATCTGAAGGAGATCCTCTGCAAGGTTATTTTTACGGTTTTGATGGAAACGCTATTGGGGCTTATGATATACCACAATATTGGGGTATTCGCCAAAGCAACGTACCAATAATAAGTGGGGAAGAATATAAAATAACATATACTTTAAGTGGTTATACTTCTGGATCGTGGGATTTTCATATTGTAGACAAAAATGGAGACAGCACGGCTACAACATCTAGAACTGCTAATGGAACTTATACTGAAACAATAACAGCTAGTAACAATAATCAAAATTATATAGCAAATAGTATATTTTTCAGAAATAATAGTTCAACGAATGGCAACGTTGTTATAGATAATATATCTATTGTTAGAGTTGGGGATGAAGAAACTTCAACAACTTGGTCAAACTACAAATCTGGAACTCCATCTGAAAATCAAGATGATTATGAGGATGATACTTATTGGAAGATGCAGGGCAATAGATATGGTTTAGACCCTCAACACGCTCAAGCCAATGGATCTTTTTACATAGATAATCAATCAGGAAAAATACATTTTTCATCTAATGTTAGCGGAAAAACTGTGATCTTAGATTATATAAGCGATAGTCTTGGTACTGATGGGGAAATGCAAGTTCATAAATTTGCAGAAGAAGCAATGTACAAGTGTATAGCACACGCTATTGTAGCAACAAGAGCTAACACACCAGAGCAGCTAGTTCGAAGATTTAAAAAAGAACGCTTTGCAGCTATTAGAACTGCAAAATTAAGATTATCAAACCTAAAGTTAGAAGAACTTACTCAAATTTTAAGAGGTAAATCGAAACAAATAAAACACTAGTACATGCCAGAAATTAAGCATAACTTCACAAAGGGAAAGATGAATAAAGATCTCGATGAGAGACTTGTTCCTAATGGAGAATATAGAGACGCATTAAACGTACAGGTATCAACTTCAGAAGGATCTGATGTTGGAACGCTTCAAAATATACTAGGTAACTCTTTGGTTACAGGTCAGTCTTTTCTTGATGATATGTACTCTGTGGGGTCAATTGCTGACGAAAAAAATGACAAATTATATTACTTTGTAACCAGTAAAGAACTAATTACATCTCCAAATTTAAATTCACTTAACGGGTGGACAACAAGTAATGCAGGATCACCTAGCGTAGGATCAGGAAGCCATCAATTTAATGATGATGGTAATTATTCTCACTTACAAGCGGAAGATTTTATTTTAGTAGATGGGCAAAGATATGACGTAGAGATTGTAATCGACAGTATAGACGATGGAGTTGGGTTAGGAGTGAATGACAGTATAAAATACCCACGTCTAATGCCTCAAAGCCAAATGGGTATAGCAGGAACATACAAATCTTCCTTTATTGCAGACACTAGAGTTACCGCGCGCTTCAAAATATATCATCACCCTCATTCTAATGCTGATGCTAGTGCAACTCCTGCTGTAGCTAACACCCTTACAAACGGAGCCATTATCAGCTATGTGTCTGTAAAAAAGAGCACATCTGCTATAATTGAATATGATTCTAAAACTAATTCTATAACACCGGTTTTAGTTGATACTATTGGTGATGTGTTAAAGTTTGGAAAAATAGACAATACAATTACTGGTATAAATATAATTGATGATTTACTGCTATGGACAGATAATGTTAACGAGCCTAAGAAAATTAATATACCTAGATGCAAAGCTGGTACAAGTACAAATCCAACAACAGGTTTAGTCCATACCAATTTAATAGTCAAAGGTAATAGTGAAGGCCTCATTAAGGAAGAGCACATAACTGTTATAAAAAGAAACCCTTCTAAAGCTCCTGGGGTAAGAGTAGTTGATCAAAATAATATTAACTACTCGAGTGGAGCAATGAAGCGTTATCCGTATTTCTATCCACCAGGCCCCAATGTCTCTGGCTCTACGTATGCTATTGTTGAAGAAGGCCATGAAATGTGGATTTCAATTCCTAATTCGCCTTCAGGTGAGAATCCTCAAATGATTATTGGAGATGTAATTAAAGTGTATTTAGGAGAAAACCCTCCTTCTACTGACGAGAATAACAATCCCGAGCAGCCTATTGCAATGTTATTGGTTAAAGAAGTAGTTGACAAAAGCGGTCAATCGTTCAGATCAACTCAAATACAAAATGATTTTGGAAATTTGAGTCCTATAATAGCTGATATAGGAGAGAAAGCTTTTAAAGTTGTGGTTTCAAGTTTGGCAGAGCACACTACATTTCCTACTTCCACTCCTTTACAGCCAAGGTACTACTTTAAAGTACAGCAAGAAGGCAAGGGTATATTTGATAAAAAACTACCTAGGTTTGCATATAGATATAAGTACGAAGACGGTGAGTACTCTTCGGTTGGTCCTTTTTCAGAAGTAATTTTTGTTCCTGGAAAGTTTAACTACCACCCAACTGAAGCTTACAACAAAGGCATGATCAATCATTTAAAGAAGTTAACTTTACAAGATTTTGTAACAGCAGACATCCCGAAAGATGTTGTTCAAATTGACTTGTTATACAAAAATGAGTTTTCACCTAACGTGTTTGTTGTAAAGACTGTAGATAAAAATGATGGTACATGGTTGTCCACGGGTTCATCATTAGAGAATTCTACAGAAACTGGTTCGTATGCTGTGACCACAGAAAATATATACGCTCAACTTCCTTCTGATCAATTAATAAGGCCTTGGGATAACGTGCCTAAAAAAGCGCTAGCCCAAGAAATAACCGGTAATAGAGTAGTGTATGGTAATTATTTACAAAACTATAACTTAGAGGACAAAGATGGAAATAAAATCTACCCTAATTTACAAGCTAACCTAGACAATAGAAGATACAACAATGAAAAAGGTGGCGCTAGAAAGTCTATAAAATCTCAAAGAACCTATAACTTTGGTATTGTTTACGGAGATAATTATGGTAGAGAAACACCTGTGTTTACAAACGAAACTTCAAACCAATTAATTACAAAGGCGTCGAGCTCAAATGCAAATGCTATATCTATAAACGTTACTAATAAGCCTCCAGTTTGGGCTGACTATTACAAAATATTTGTAAAAGAAACTTCAAACGAGTATTATAATTTGGCTATGGGTAGGATGTATGATGCTGAGGACGGCAATGTTTGGCTTTCTTTTCCTTCTATTGACAGAAATAAAGTTGATGAAGACACTTATTTAGTGTTAAAAAAAGGAAGCGAAGCAAATACAAACCCTGTTACTAGTGACGCTAAGTATAAGATTGTTGCTATAGAGAATGAAGCGCCTGATTACGTAAAAACAGTATACGAAGTTGAGTGTGAGACAACGCATAACAGCACTTGGACTTCTTTTACATTTGGTGGTGGAAATGCTTTCTTTACGCCGCCGGCTAAACTACCCACGCCTGGTTCAAGAAGCTTTACTATTGACAAGAAACATTGGACTACAGATGGAAGCGATGCAGTTGTTCCAACAAAAAATTTGGGTTTACCTGATTTAGTAGATGTTTTTAATAAATCTGAAGATAATTTATACGTTTCTTTTTCAAGTGTAGATTATAATGAAGAATTGGGATGGAACAATTCTCCTAAAAGAATGTCTAAGAAATACCAAGTCTCTGAAATCACAGCTCCAAGTACCATGTTGGCTTCGAGCGGGGATAATAATGATATGTATAATATTATTATCACTGAGATTATACCAGCGGCAGATGAATGGTATACAAAATACGTTACCACTAGAGGTGGCTCTCAATCTATAGACTTAAGAGGGGGTTTAACAGTTCACTTTTATAGAAAAATAGTTGAAAATAAACCTGAGTTTGACGGAAGGTTTTTTGTTAAAATATATGAGGACAGTGTAATAAGACAGTATTTAACGGCTTCTACCCCTAAAAATAACCAAAGTTGGAAAGTTGACGCTCAAATTCAGCTATACTATATAGCTGATGCTAGCGCTCCACATATTGTTACGGTTGGAGGTGGAGGCACTACCACTCCTCCTGTAAATCCTCAACCATTAACACCCCAGCCTCATACCAGCATGACACAATCGGATTGGATTAGAAACCTTGGTGGAGCTAACAATTCAAGATGGTTTGTGGACGCAGCTTCTTTTGCTGGCCTTCAACCGCTAGATGAACTTGATCCTAGAAAATCAATATTTCATTCAGCATCCCAAGATCTGAGTGATGTGTTAAACCCGGTTCATTACTATGAATATGACCCTAACATCACTACTTCTGATGGAGGCGCTATGATACACTTTGGAGAAGCATCATCAGGTGGAAATTCAGGAAATAGTAATCTTGGAACTAGTCAAATTTATGCTCAAAATATTATTAAGTTTCCTAGAGGTACGGCGGCAAACCCATCTTTCGACGGAGCATTCAAAAATGGGATAACTGATGGTCCTGATCCATTAGCTACCAGTTCCACGCACCCTGTTAATAGGCCTGCTTTCTTGAAAATAAGAGGTGATGAAGATATTTTATCGTACCAAGCAGTAAGTACCTCAGGACACTCATTGAGTACAGCAACTTACTTACACAAATCATTTTTAAAATCTACAGTTAGATCCATAGGTACTAAACAAAGCCTAGGAGCGTCTAACGCATTTTTAAAAGGTGCGCATCAAGCAACCTACGACGTCAGTCTACTTGGTGATTTAAATACAAACGGAGGTTATGTTGATCAAACTGGAGTTGCTGGTAGTGATAATTACTTACACTTATCGTATGGTGGTGTTGGTGACGCCCGACCTTCTTCCACCGAGTTTTCTAATGCATTGGATCGCACTCTTAGCCATAGAGCAGAATTTTGGGATAATTACAGATGGTTAAAAAACTGGTGGGTAGGAAAAGATGGTAATACGAGTGATTTTTTTAACGGAGAAAATTCAACTAATAACATAGAGCATGATGTAGTCACAAAACTAAAGCCAAATTCTTTGTTTAGATTAGAGGGTAACGCAAATATTTATAAAATAAATAGAGTAACTAAAAGAAGGCTGTACAACCACACCGGCGCCATGGAAGACGTGGTAGATTCGTTAAATGAGTTTGAGGAATTTATGGTAGACCCAAATTCTAGATCTAATAGAATTAGAACCTACAGTCAGCAGGGCTCAACCCTTTCCGCTGGAACCCAATTTAACACTACTAACCTTATTGCTCCTAGTGATATTAGAAGTGAAGTAATAGCGGATAACACAACCGCGAGTATAGATGCATCATACTGCGATACTAGTGTGATAGCGCAACACAAAAGAATGGTGGCTGCGGATAACTGTAGGTTAAGTTATTTAATTAAATACGAAGTTTTAACGGGTGCCGTTAACAAAGTTGAAGGTGGTCTTGATGAAAAACCTTTTCATGATAACCCACAGTTTGATACAAGGTATATGAATATTGATAGTTTTGCAAATCTACAATTTGTCTCTGAATTCAGTAGTACTAAAAAAGTTTTATTACCAGCTGACCCAGCAATATTTGAAACAGAACCAAAAGAAGATGTTGGGCTTGACATATATTACGAAGCAACTGGAAAAATACCGACCGACGCATCCTCGCCAAACACAAAGATACAAAACCTTATTGATATAGGAGCAACTTTAGTTACTACGCCATCTTCTTCTGCTTACCCACACGGGGCATTTGTTACTGATATCGTTTATGACACTACAAAAGGTAATTGGGTCGTTACAACCTCGGCAAAAATTAAAGAAACAGAATTAAGAGATAGAGACTTGAGGTTTTACAACGATAACGGAACATATACCGTGGCGAATTGGATTGATCCAAACCCTCCTTTGGCTAATACAAATCCTGCAGGAACAACCTCAACCGGCACTGGGCCATCTATATCATCAGGTATAGGAATCTACCAAGGTCCACCTCTTCAAATCCAGGCATATGGCGGGCCTGACGAAGGCATAAATGTAATAGATGTTATAATACGCCCTAATATCATTGGTTTAAGTTGGTTTAATTGTTGGAGTTTTGGAAATGGAGTTGAATCTAATCGTATTGGAGATACTTATAACAAACCCTTTATAACAAACGGTGTAAAAGTCTCTACAACGTTGTTAGATAGCTACGAAGAAGAGCATAGAAAGTATGGTTTAATATACTCAGGTATATATAACTCAACTAGCGGGGTGAATGATTTGAATCAATTTATTGCGGCGGAGAAAATAACTAAAGATGTAAATCCAGTATACGGTAGTATTCAAAAGCTGCACTCTAGATCTTCTGCAGATGGAGATTTAATAGCTTTGTGTGAAGATAGAGTTTTAAAAATACTAGCAAACAAAGACGCCCTGTACAACGCTGATGGTAATCCTCAGTTAATAGCAAACAACAATGTGTTAGGACAAACTATACCTTTCAGTGGTGAGTTTGGTATATCAACAAACCCAGAATCATTTGCATCAGAATCATATAGAGTTTATTTCACAGATAAAATTAGAGGAGCAGTCATGAGGCTGTCAAAAGACGGGCTAACTCCAATATCTAATTTTGGTATGAAAGATTGGTTTAGAGATAATTTAAAATTATCTAGTAAGCTTATAGGTAGTTACGATGATAAAAAACAAGAGTATAATATAACTTTAGCTGATAGAAAAACGCTAGGTGAAGAAATATTCCAAAATCATGAGATGGTAAACAGTGATTTTTGGGAAACTAGTAGTGTATTATCCGCAGACTACAGTCAATCAGGCGTGCTTATTACCTCTTCAGGGGGAACAAGTGGAGTTCCTAATTATCCATTTTGGAGACAGCGAGGGATTAATTTGGTTGATGGCAAAACATATGAGTTAAAAGTTGGGATTTCTGATATAGATAACGGAGGCACTGGTGTTAGTAAAATTTTTATTATGGGAGATAATGCGAGTGGTGGAAATAGCAGCTACAGGCCTTATTACAATGATGATTATTATAACGTTAGTATAGGTAGTTCTGGCGAATATAATAATGTTTTTACCTTCAACCAAGCGGCCAACAACAACGATACTAGTATGCAGTTTTACGTAGAAATGGTTAATGGGGCTACATTTGTTAAACAATTGAGAGTAAAATATATATCACTAAAACCCGTTATAAACGATCCTACGACTGTTTCTTTTAAAGAAAATGTCAAAGGTTGGGTAGGTTTCAAATCATTTATCCCTGAGCATGCCTTGAGCATGGCTAGCGATTATTATTCGTTAGTAAGTGGAAAGCTATATAAACATCACAATGAGCACGCTGATAGAAATAATTTTTATGGAGTTGGATACAACTCAAGTGTAAATGTTTTATTTAACGACTCACCTAGTGTCATTAAAACTTTTCACACTTTAAATTACGAAGGTAGTGAATCTAAGTCAGACACAAAAGCTGGTTGGTTTTCTACTAGCATACAAACCGACAAGCAAGAAGGTAATATACTTGAGTTTATAGAGAAAGAAGGTAAATGGTTTAACTACATTAAAGGAATTGATTCGGATGAAATAAAAGATCTAAATACAGCTGATTTTAACGTTCAAGGCATAGGTGCTTTAGAAAGCATAGTTATATCTAGCGGCGCTAATGTTATGAGTTTCAACAAAGATATAAACTTTTCTCTTCAAAAAGGTGACACAATATATTACAAACAAACTGCTAGTGATGAAATTGTTAGATATGGTGAAGTTGTTGAAATACAAAACAAAGCCGCGACGGTAGATGAAAGTGTATTTGGAAGCCCAACTGATCCTTCAGTTGACGCGTTTATTTTCTTTGCAAAAAACCATACAGTTAATACATCTAGTTTACTAGGTTATTATGCGGATGTTAAATTTGAAAATAACTCTACAGATAAGATTGAGTTGTTCTCTATTGGATCTGAAGTTTCAGAAAGCAGTAAATAAATAAAATAAACTATGTCATACCACGGTACTTCTAGCACTACTAGTCAAAGTCAAAGTCAAACAAATGCTGAAGGGCAATTAGCTCCAACTGGATATCACTATATGCCTGATGGAACCCTAATGCTTAATAGCGATCACGATGCTTTATACAGCGAAAAAACTATTACGTCATTTGAAATAAATCTTTTAAGTCTAACAGCTTTAACAGAAACCAGAACATTTTCAATAAACGGTGATAATGGAGCTGTGTTTAGTTTAGAGGTTAGAAATGAAGATTCTAAATACTATAACTTTATAACAAATCTTTTTCAAGTTGCTAAGGCTGGCTTATACAATAAAGTTATTTCTAAAGGTTCGTTTGCAGGAAGCATAGTTTTTCCAACTGTAACTGACAACGACCAATATGATATATCTTTATCTGCGCAGCCAGTTACAACTAGACACACTAGATACAACGAAGTTAGGTTTGGAGATGGTAGTTTAGATATAAACTCTACAACTGGATCTAACTCGCTTTTAATAACAAAAGTTATTTACCAATATGTACTTAATGCATTTACGGTAAATTGCTTTGACAGTACGGGTATAATACCTGGTACACCAGCAGCTGCAACTATAAATATATCTTCAGGCGCAAGTCAAGACAGTGCAACTGAGTTTACGACAACTTTTACTGTTGCTAACGACAAAGCTTTGCGAATAACAAGACAACCATCATCTTCTGACGCGTTTTCTACAACCGCAATTGAACTAAGCACTACACCACTGACTATTCCTGGAGAAAACATATACCCAGCTATTAGTGATACTGATACTGTTGACGGAGCAATTGAAGGAAGTGGAAGCGCAGGAGCAGTATCCAATGTAAAAGTGGTTATGGATAACAATGTAGCCACTAACTTAGTTGTTGGTGATAAAATAACCGCTCCAGTATCCACCGACACTGTTAACGGTGATTTTAGTGGTGGTGCGTCTGCTATTACTATGGATAACGCTGTAGCATCAAAAATGGCAATTGGAGATCAAGTTACTGGTACGGCTGAGCTTGACGCGGGTGTATTTCTTGTTGATACAATAGACTCTACAAACGTTTTTTCACTTTCAGCAGAAGCCGTTATAGCCGATGGAACAACATTAACGTTTACTCCAAAGTGTAATAGAAGTTTAACAACGGTCGTAGCTTTAAATCCAGATACTGATAACGTAAAAGAGTTTTCAATGTCTCAAAACATTGGGTTTATTGATGGGGTTGCGCTAAGTTTTAGCAATCAAAAAAATTATAGATGGCCAGCTACAACAGTGCACGCACTAACAACTGGAATGGTTGTTATTGATACAGGAAATGACGCGGCGGTTGCTGGAGGAACCTTAATTGCTGATTATTTAGATACAACAACTGTTTTCGCTGGCACAGAACAAGAAAAAATCTATATTAATAAAGAAGTTCCAGCTATAGAAACCACTTCAAGTCCAACAATAGTAAGAGGAGAAGTAACAGCGCAAGCGGGTAATATTACTTTTAACACCCAGCTTTCACTAACCAATGTATCGGCTGAGCAAGCAATGAAAGTAGGTGGGTTTGGACAAGAAGGTATACGCGTTACCACTGATTACGAAGTTGTTTTAACCAACTTAGTAGCTGCTTTAACAGAAGTATCTACCACAACAACGGCGGCTGTTATTAATAGCACTAGCGTCCCAGTAACTTCTAGAAATGGAATACTTGATAACGTTAGCACTGTTAGTGGTATAGGTATAAATCCTGCGCTCGCAAACCCAACTGTTAGTTCAGGAGCTGGAGCGGTTAGTGGCGCTGGTACAATAGTTCTTAACGCGCCTCAAACTTTAGAAAAAGGAGCGGTACTTAAATTTGCCAATGCTGGTTTAGTACTAACTATAACTGGTGATATACAGATTTTAAAAGCCGGTACAAGTGAAGATGGTATAATAATGGATATAAGTAAATTTGCTAATATAACTTAAAAGTAAAAAAACAAGTAAAACTGTGATTATTATAGATATAAATTAAATTAAATGAATGATAATATAAACTTTAGATCTTTTAGGGAAGGAGATTATGAGGTCTGTTGTGAATGGTGGGAGTGGTGGTGGAAGCGTACTGGTTTAAACCCAGTTCAAAGAGCTTTACTACCAGACGATGAAAAATGTTTTATTATAGAAAAAAATGGAGTACCAATCGCTGCTTATTTTTTATTAGTATTTGAGTTTAAAGTAGTTGCTTTTACTACATATTTAGTAACTAATCCACACTACAAGGAGAAAGACAGAAGAGAATTGATAAAACGCTTAGTGTTAAGCGTAGAAAAAGAAGCAGAAAAAATTGGAGTAATGCAATTGTTTACTATATGCATGAATGATCACATGACAAACATACATGATAGTTTAGATTGGATATTAATACCAGTCCAAAACGAAGGTTTTAAATATCTAACAAATAACTTTATAAAATAAAAATAATATGGGAGATTTTTTTGGTCAGCAATCAAAAAGAAATCAGACTGCAACTATGAATCAAATGAACGCAATGATTCAAAAGCAGACTGAGGAGTTTAAAGGCCAACAGCAAATAGCGCAAGGTAGAGCGGATAAAACCAGGCAGCAGTATGAAGATTTTGAGTTTTCAAATCCGTTTGAAAAAATGGAAAATCGTTTTGAAGATATGACGGTTGATATGCGCGCTGCTGAGTTTCAAACGCAACAAGGCCAACAACAAAGAGCAGACATAATGCAAGGTTTAAGAGGTGCCGCTGGATCAAGCGGTGTAGCTGGTTTAGCGCAAACATTAGCTAATCAAGGTCAACTGCAGTCTCAACAAATTGCAGCAGGTATTGGACAACAAGAAAGACAAAACCAACTGTTATCTGCTCAACAAGGCTCTAGAATGGATCAAATGGAAAGAGAAGGTCAAGCTGCAGTTCAAGCTGCTGAGGCTGGAAAGCAATCAAC
>Ga0209816_1002745_pt1 | contig 12299 bp, 9 predicted proteins | sample CoawatmetaG01DNA_FD_187509 | JGI IMG/M metagenome (GOLD analysis project Ga0209816, IMG submission 187509) | Marine microbial communities from the West Antarctic Peninsula - Coastal water metaG017-DNA (SPAdes) (version 2) | ecosystem: Environmental > Aquatic > Marine > Coastal ... | reverse complement strand
CTGGATCAATCGGTCTAACGATGGCGGGTTGACATGGCTGCCTCAAGAGCAATTTGTCGCTGTGCAATCTGGGGGATGGACCCATAATTTTTCCGGCTTCGGCCGATCCAATGGCATGCCCGTCACTGCCTTTTCCCCAGACGGTGTCTTGCATGTAACCTATGGCGAGCAGCATGATGATTCAAGCTGGGTGAGCCATATCAGCTCAGCCGATGGCGGCAGGCACTGGTCTGCTATCACGCAGCTGCCTCAACCTGAGTCTGTCAAGCATCACTTCATGCCCTGGATGGCCATTGACCCAAGCAACGGCTCCTTGCACGTCATTGCGTACAGCCAAGACAGTGGCAGCACAGCCAGTCAAGCCTTTTGGAGTCAGTCCAGCGATGGCGGGAAGACTTGGACAAACCAGGCAATTGGCACATCCTTTCAGCCCGACCCTGACCATTTCTTTGGTGACTACAGTGGCATTGTTGCCAATCATGGCCAAGTTCACATGCTGTGGACAGAGCAAGTAGACAGCAAAAATACCCTTTGGTATGGTCGTTCCATGCCAGTTGAGCAGACCGAACCCGTCAATACCCTTCAGCCATGAACCTATTGCTTGCTTCCACATCCACGGTTCACGGTCAGCCTTATTTGAGCTATTTCAAAGAAGCATGGTCTGCCCATTTTGCCAACACCCAGGGCAAGCCAGTGATTTTTGTGCCCTATGCTCGCCCGGGTGGCATGTCCTTCGATGATTACAGTGCATTAGCCACAAAGGCCTTCGCTGAACAAGGTATCGCCATGCGGGGCATCCACAGCTACCCATCCATTGACGCTGCTATGGCAGATGCTGGGGGTATTTTCATTGGTGGCGGAAACACTTTCTTGCTGCTGAAAACCTTGTATGAATCTGGTGCCTTTGCTGCGATTGATGCTGCAGTTAGGTCTGGCTTGCCATACATGGGAAGCAGCGCAGGAAGCAACATGGCCGGCATGACCGTTGGGACTTCCAATGACATGCCTATCGTCTACCCACCAAGCTTTGACACATTTAGCTGGATACCTTGTAACCTGAACCCACATTACCTGGATCCAGAGGACCATTCTACGCACATGGGCGAAAGTAGGGCCACACGTATTGCTGAATTTCATCACCACAATAGCCAAGCAGTCATTGGACTTCGTGAGGGATCATGGCTTAAGGTTGAAGCGGGCAAAATCTCCCTTTTTGGGCCTCATTCTGCCAGAGTATTCCGTTCTGGAAAAGCAGCTTACGAGCAGGATCCAGGACTATTACAGCTTGATGATAGATTAACTTTACCACGTGAATAAATCGGCATTGATCATTTTGGATGGATGGGGTCTAGCAAAGAACCCTTCAGTTTCTGCCATTGAACGGGCTGAAACCCCCTTCATGGATAGCCTTGTGGGGGCTTTCCCCAGCAGTCAGCTGGAAGCCTCTGGCGTCCATGTCGGTCTACCTGATGGACAAATGGGCAACTCTGAAGTGGGCCACATGAACCTGGGTGCTGGTCGAGTAATCCAGCAAGATTTAGCCCGAATCAGCCTCCTCGTTGATGAGGGTGGCTTGAAAAGCCTACCTGCCATGCAGCAACTCATCACCTCTGTCAAGCAAGGCAAGCGATTGCACTTGCTTGGTCTGGTCAGTGATGGCGGCGTTCACAGCCACATCGATCACTTCAAAGGAATCCTCAGTCATTGCAGCCAGGAAGGTTTGACAGACGTCCAGGTGCATGCCTTCATGGATGGTCGTGATTGTGATCCGCATTCAGGGGCTGGTTTCCTTGCAGACCTTCAGTCACACATGGACCAATACGTTGGTCAGCTTGCCACGGTGATGGGGCGCTACCACGCCATGGATAGAGATAACCGGTGGGAGCGCATAGGTAAAGCCTACGATGCCATGATCCATGGCAAGGGTGATGTAGTCAGTCAGACAACCTCTGCGTCCTCAGCGCTTCGCGAAGCCTATGCGAAGGGTCAAAGCGATGAATTCATTGAGCCCATGGTGCTCAACCCTCAAGGCATGATTCAACCTGGTGATGCACTTCTTTTTGTCAATTTCCGCTCAGACAGAGCCCGTCAACTGACCAAGGTCCTTTCCCAGTCTGCTGAAGCTGAACTCAAGCCATTGGATTTGGATTTTTACACCATGACCCGTTATAACGACAGTTTTGAAGGGCTGACGGTCCTTTTTGACAAGGACAAGGTTCAAGACTGCATGGGCCAAGTTCTTGCTGATGCTGGGCTGAGGCAAATCCGCATTGCGGAAACAGAGAAATACCCGCATGTCACCTATTTTTTCAATGGGGGCCATGAGGCTGCGTTTGAAGGTGAGCAGCGCATCCTTATTCCTTCACCCAAGGTGGCCACCTATGACTTGAAGCCTGAAATGTCTGCCTACGAGATTCGAGATGCCATCATCCCCCTTTTGACCGACGATGGCCCTGAATTTATTTGCCTGAATTTCGCCAACCCTGACATGGTGGGTCACACGGGGAATATGGATGCTGCCGTGCAGGCCGTTGAGACCGTGGATGCGTGCACAGAAGCTGTTGTTCAAGCTGGTTTAAGCAACGGCTACACCTTCTTCATTCTGGCTGATCATGGCAATTGCGATTGCATGATCAATCCCGATGGCAGCCCTAATACCGCACACAGCACGCAGCCTGTCCCCTTCCATCTTGTCAGCGCCCTGGATAGTTCATCCATCAATATGGGTGATGGCGCTCTGTCTGATGTCGTTCCAACCATCCTTGAATGGATGGGCATGACTCAACCTGAGCGGATGACAGGTCAATCATTGATCCAGCATTTTTGACATGGTTATCCTGAAAAACACCGATGAGATCGCATTGATGCGAGAATCTGCACAGCTGGTCTCAAAAACCCTTGGCATGCTTGCTGGTGAAATTGCGCCGGGTGTGACAACCCTGCACCTTGACACATTGGCTGAGGCCTTCATTCGAGACCATGGCGGGGTGCCTGGATTCCTTGGAATGTATGGCTTCCCCAACAGCCTTTGCATGTCTTTGAATGAGCAAGTCGTGCATGGCATTCCAACGGATGTACCCTTGCAAGAAGGTGAAATCATATCCATTGATTGTGGTGTGCTCATGAATGATTTCTACGGGGATCATGCCTACACCTTTCCTGTTGGCGAGATTGATGCGGAAAGTCAGCGCTTGCTGGACGTTACCAAAGCCTCGCTATACGTAGGCATTGATGCGATGCGAAAGGGCAATCGCGTGGGTGACATAGGCTACGTCATTCAAAAACATTGTGAAGATGAAGGCTATGGTGTGGTTCGTGAATTGGTCGGTCATGGGCTGGGTCGCAAATTGCACGAAGACCCACAAGTACCTAACTATGGCAAGCGTGGCTCAGGTAAACTACTGCAAGACGGCATGGTTCTCGCCATTGAGCCCATGATCAATATGGGTACCCATCGCGTGAGGCAGCTCAAGGATGGATGGAGCATCATCACTGCAGACAAGCAGCGATCTGCCCACTTCGAACATGACGTGGCCCTTGTTGAGGGTCGCCCCGTGATGCTGTCAACCTTTGACTACATCTATGATGCCCTTGGACTACCCAAGGAAGACCCCCTTTTCACATGATTAAATTCGCCCTTCGCTGGATACCTAGACCTTGGTTGATCCGCATGAGTGCCATCATGCGTTGGATGGGCCCAGTGCTGTTTGCTGGCGACCGTTTTGAAGACCCCATTGATGGCAAGTCTTACCGGAAGTTCCTACCCTATGGCTATGGCGGCGCTATCCGCGACAATGCCCTGGCTCCTGGCAGTCACTCCCTTGAGCGTCACCGCTTGATGTGGTTGTACCTCAGGGATTTCAGTGACTTCTTCACGGCAAGCAAACTGGCCATGTTACACATCGCCCCAGAGCAATGCTTTCACCAGCGATTCAAGCAACAAAGCAACCTCGATGTCCTCACCGGTGACATCGAATCTCCCCTGGCAGATAGGCACTTTGACTTGCATGACATCCCTTTGGAAGCCGATCGCTTCGATGTAATATTCTGCAACCACGTGCTTGAACATGTCACCGATGACAAGCAATGCCTGCGAGAGCTTTACCGAGTCATGAAGCCCGGCGGATGGGGCATCTTTCAGGTGCCCTACCTTCCTCAACAGGCCCTAACTGATGAGGACCCAAGCGTTACCGACCCCAGGGAAAGGGAACGCAGGTTTGGTCAATACGACCATGTCCGCGTCTACGGCAAGGACTACGCTGACCGTTTGCGTGAAGCTGGCTTTGACGTGGAAGTCTTTCAGCTATCAGATCACATTGACCCCGACTTGATGCTACGTTACCGCATGCCTGCTGGAGAGCCATTGATGATTTGCAGAAAAAGCAACTAAGCCATAAAAAAAATGCAACCCGAAGGTTGCATTCAATGGGTTAAAACGGTTGGACCGTTAGGCAATGGAAGAAGCCATGGCCTCTTCACGCTCTTGAGCCAACTCTGCATCGACGAGGATGCGTCCTGAATGCTCATCAAACATGATTTTCTTGCGTAAAGCGATTTCCAACTGACGCTGGGGGGGAATGGTGAAGAACGAACCGGTTGAGGCATCACGTGCGATGCTAACAACGGCAAGTCGGTTCAATACCTTGTTGCGAATCTGATTGTAGCGCTTAAGCAATCGCTCATCGCCAATAGCAAGACCCAAAGCATCGGTCTTTTCCATCAAATCTTTTTCTTCCTTCTCAGTTTCCTTGATGATGCTCTCAAGCTCACCTTGTTTGAATTCCAAGTGGCTTTTTCGCTCAGTCATCTTCTCTTCAGCTGCCTCAAGGATCAATGATTTTGCTGTCACGTTCTCTTCAAACTCACCGATGTGTTTCTGCGCCAATTCAATCTCCAGCTCCTGGTACTCAACTTCCTTTGCAATGGCATCAAACTCTCGGTTGTTGCGAACATTTTTCTGCTGATCAGTGTACTTGGTCATTTTCTCTTCACAAGTAGTGATCAATAGCTTGTGGCCTTTGATCTCCTGCTTGGATACCTTGATGTCCTCAGTGATTTTCTCAACACGGTTGGACAGTCCAGCGATCTCATCCTCTAAATCTTTCACTTCAAGAGGGAGCTCACCTCGTAGGTTGCGGATTTCATCGATGCGACGATCTACAATTTGCAAATCGTACAATGCTTTCAGCTTGTCTTCCACGCTCATCGTGGTTAGGGTCTTTTTTGCCATGTCAAGAAATTAAGACGGGGTTGGTCGGTTGATCCGATTGAAGGACTGCAAAATTAGGGAATTCCGCTTGAACTTTTCGCATGATTAAGTCCTTTGTGTATTGTTCGCTTTCCCAGTGCCCAATATCCATCATGCAGATGCTGCCATCAGGCTCAAAAAACCTGTGATAGCTTACATCTCCCGTGATATAAACATCTGCCTTTGCCTGGATAGCAAGGGGTAATAAATCAGATCCTGAGCCCCCACACATGGCTACCGTCTGAATTCGATCCGTTGCAAATGCGCTGTGTCGAATGAACTTCAGCCCAAAACACTGTTTGACGTGGTTGATGAAGGCCTCAGGAGTCATTGACTCAGATAAGGTCCCTATCACACCATAACCAACCTCTGGATGCGGCTGATCCAAAGCCAGCCATTGGTGTGAAATGGTCTCAAAGGGGTGTGCATCCTTCATGGCTGCCATGACCCTAGAACGGTCACCTGCTGACACCATAACCTCTAACTTTTGCTCTTTGTCTACATGCCGTTTGCCCACCTCACCTACATGGGGGTTTGCACCTTGAGTTGGCATGAAACAACCCTCTCCGTCGGTAACAAAGGCACAATCTTGGTAATGACCAATGCGCCCTGCACCAGCGGCAAACAAGGCCTCCATGACCTTGCTCATGGAGGCGTTTGGCACCATGACTGATAGCTGGAAAAGCTCCCCAGACCTTTTTTGCAAAATCTGAAGGTCAGTGACCTGCATCCTTGCTGCCATCTCATGGCTTACGCCGCCAGGAATACTGTCCAGATTGGTATGCAAGGAATACAAGGCGATGTCATGCTTGATTGCCTTCCTGAGGCAGCGTTGAACCAAATCACCGCCAGAAAGGTTACGCAGGGGCTTGAATACAATGGGATGATGTGTCAGCACCAGATTGGCTCCCGATTCAATGGCTTGATCTATCACCGAATCTGTCACATCCACGGCCACCACAGCTCCGGATAGCTCCATCTCAGGATTGCCAACAGCCAGTCCGCTGTTGTCATAGTCGGCCTGCAGACTTAATGGCGCCCATTGTTCCAGGGTCTTGATGAGTTCTTTGAGTCGCATACAGTTGAAAATAAAAAGGCCGCCCCAAAGGGACGGCCTTAAAGATATCTGAAAGAATCCGAAGCTTAGCCCTTATTGTCCATTTCTTCCTTGAGTTTCGCCAAAGTGCCAAGATCACCCAAGGTGGTTTTCTCAATTGCTTGGTTTACCTGCTTGGTCGAACGGCCTTTACCAGCAGACTTGTTACCAGAACTGCCTTCACCCGCCTCAACCTTCATCTCTGTGTGAGTTTGCGTGTGAGACACAACAACCCGGCGGGCGTCGCGGTTCACTTCAATGATGCGGAATGCAAGCTTTTCACCAACAACAATGTTGCCACCGACTTCTTTGCTTGCATGACGTGGTGGGCAATAAGCCTCAAGGCCTGCCTCTTCGAAAATCACAACGTAACCTTTCTCCACTGCTTCTGACACCATGCCTTCATGGATACTTCCTGCAGGGAATTCATTTTCGTAGTTGTCCCATGGATTAACCTGAGCTTGCTTGTGGCCTAGGCTTAAGCGACGGTTTTCCAAGTCAATGTCCAAGACCTTGATCTCAATCTCTGCACCAACAGTGGTGAACTCAGATGGGTGCTTGATCTTCTTGGTCCATGACAAATCAGAAATGTGAACCAAACCATCAATGCCCTCTTCCAATTCAAGGAAGACGCCAAAGTTGGTGAAGTTGCGAACCTTGCCTTTGTGCAAAGAACCCGTTGGGAACTTCTCAACAATAAGGCTCCATGGATCTGGCGTCAATTGCTTAACACCCAGTGACATTTTGCGGTCCTCACGATCGATTCCAAGAATGACAGCGTCAATCATGTCACCAACCTTGAAGAAGTCTTGCGCTGAGCGCAAATGTGAACCCCAGCTCATCTCACTTACGTGAACCAAGCCTTCAACACCAGGTGCTACTTCAACGAATGCACCGTAATCAGCAAGAACAATCACCTTGCCCTTGATCTTATCGCCTTCCTTCATTTCAGCACTCAAAGCGTCCCATGGGTGAGCAGATAACTGCTTCACGCCAAGCTGTATACGCGTCTTAGCTTCATCAAAGTCAAGAATAACTACAGTGATTTTTGCGTCCAACTCAACAATTTCTGATGGGTGACCTACACGGCTCCAAGACAGATCAGTGATGTGAACCAAACCGTCCACGCCACCTAGATCAACAAACACACCGTAGCTGGTGATGTTCTTAACAATGCCTTCGAGAACTTGACCTTTTTCCAATTGGCCAATGATTTCACGCTTCTGGTCTTCAAGGTCAGCCTCAATGAGGGCCTTGTGAGACACGACAACATTCTTGAATTCGTGATTAATTTTCACAATCTTGAACTCCATAGCCTTGCCTACATAGACATCGTAATCACGAATGGCCTTCACATCAATTTGTGAACCAGGTAAGAATGCCTCCAGACCAAAGATGTCGACAATCATGCCACCTTTGGTGCGGCACTTAACCAAGCCCTTAACAATCTCTTCTGCAGTAAATGCTTCATTCACACGGTCCCATGCTTTGATGGAGCGAGCCTTGCGATGAGAAAGAACCAATTGGCCTAACTTATCTTCTTGTTTGTCAATGTACACTTCCACCTTGTCACCGACTTTCAAATCAGGATTGTAGCGGAACTCGTTACGGGAAATAATGCCCTCACTTTTTGAACCGATGTCAACGATGACATCGCGATCTGTCATTTTCATAACAAGACCTTCAATCATCTGATGCTCAAGAGTTTCCATCAATGTATCAGCGTACATTTTCTCCATGGACTCGTGGTCAATAGATTTTGTTGTCTCGCCTGACTCATGAGCTGCCCAATCAAATGGCGCTTCAACAACGATGACTTGCTCAACGGCTTTATCAGAGTTATCACCGCTATCGTCAATGGCTGAGACTGTCTTGACTGTATCGCTTGTTGCTTCTTCAACAACAGCTGGAGCTTCTTCAGCAACAGGCGCTGCCTCTTCAACGACAGTTGGAGCTTCTTCAACGACAGTTAGAGCTTCTTCAACGACAGTTGAAGCTTCTTCAACAACAGGTGCTGATTTTGCCTTTGGCTCTGATTTTTTTGGTGCTGCTTTCTTTGCAGGTGCTTTTTTTACAGCTGTCTTTTTAGCAGGGGCCTTTTTAGCAGGAGCCTTTTTAGCAGGAGCCTTTTTAGCAGCGGGCTTATCCTCTGACTTGGCTTCCTTTGTGGTTTTGGTGGTGGACTTTGCCGCTGATTCAGTGGCTTTAACGTCCTTGTTGTCAACCTCTTGGTTAACTTCTTGCTCTTTAGACATGAGCTTGGGGTTTTGTATTCAATGACACTGCAGGCAGCTCATCACTGAAGGTTGTTATTATGATCCCTTGAAATAGCCTGCGAATACGCTTCCAATGGGAGCGCAAAGATACTCATTTAGCGCCTAGGAATCAGGCACTAAGGCATAAAAAAAGGGTTGCTCACGCAACCCTTTGATTCGGTAGACTCAACTATGCATTGAATCGCTTTTTCAACAAGTCAGTTGTGGTTGAACCTGGGCGCTCAATGGCCATACCCATGGAACGATCCCAAATCAAGTTGGCCATGGTACCTAGAGAGCGAGAAACACCAAACAAGACCGTGTAGAAATCGTATTGGGTCAAGCCATAGTGCATCAAGAGCTGGCCAGAGTGCGCGTCCACATTAGGCCATGGATTCTTCACTTTGCCTGTTGCTTGAAGGATGGCGGGAACCACTTCATATACAGCAGCAATGACCTTAAATAAGGGGTCTTCTGGCATGTGCTTCATGGCAAATTCACGTTGAGCCATATAGCGGGGGTCTGTTTTGCGCAAGACGGCATGGCCAAAACCAGGAATCACCTTGCCACTGTCAAGGGTGTTTTGACAGTAAGTCGCAATGTCCTCTTTGGTTGGCATGTCCGAATCGATGCTTTCCAGCATTTCAAGCGTCCACTTGATTACCTCCTGGTTGGCTAATCCATGCAGTGGACCTGCAAGGCCATTCATGCCGGCAGAAAATGACTGGTAGGCATCACCCAAAGCAGAGCCAACTAGGTGGACCGCATGTGCAGAGACATTGCCTCCCTCGTGATCAGAGTGAATGGTCATGTACAGACGCATCAATTCACGAAATTCAGGGTCGTCAAATCCAAGCATGTGTGCAAAATTTCCTGCCCAATCTAACTTAGGATCTGGCTCAATATGCTCACCTTCATGGTACATACGTCGGTAGATGTAAGCCGCAATTCGAGGTAAACGAGCTATCAGGTTCATGGCATCCTCATAGGTGGCCTCCCAGTATTCACTCTTTGGCATGCCTTCCGCATAGCGCTTAGCAAATGCCGATTCTGTTCTCAGTGCCATGATGCCAACGTTGAATTGGGTCATGGGGTGTGAGAACGATGGCAAGGCATCAATCGCCTCAAACACATGGCGGGGGACGATGGCACGTCTTGCCCAATTGTTGCTCACGCGACGAACATCATCATCGGTTGGCATTTCATCCATCAATAACAGGGAAAACAAGCCTTCAGGAAGGGGTTCATTACCACCCGGGTAAGCAGGTAGTTTTTCTTGCAACTCTGGGATGCTGTAACCTCGGAATCGGATGCCCTCTTCAGGATCCAATTTAGAGGTCTCGCAAATCAATGCGGGCATGCCGCGTTGACCTTGGTACAATTGACGCACCTTGATTTCACCAACCACTTCCTCTCCGTGGGCCTTCAAGAAATCCTTGATTTCCTTTTGCTTTTTTGGTAATCTATCAGCGAACTTTTCTTGTATTCGTTCCATGGTTTGGTGTTATTTCAAATTCTTGCCGGGGTACACAGCTGAGTCGCCCAACATTTCTTCGATTCTCAGCAGTTGATTGTATTTGGCCATGCGATCAGAGCGTGATGCAGAACCCGTTTTGATTTGGCCTGTATTCAAAGCAACTGCCAAATCTGCAATGCTTGAATCTTCCGTTTCACCCGAGCGATGACTCATCACTGTGGTCATGCCATTGCGCTGTGCCAATCGAACCGTATCAATGGTCTCAGACAAGGTGCCAATCTGATTGATCTTCACCAAGACTGAATTGGCACATTGCTCTTTGATCCCTCTCGCAACCCTTTTTGCATTGGTCACAAACAGATCATCACCAACCAATTGAACCTTATCCCCCATGGCAGTCATCATCTTGGACCATCCGGACCAGTCGTCCTCATCCAAACCATCCTCCAGAGAAATGATGGGGTATTTGTTGACCCAATCACCCCAGTAGTCAATCAAGGCATCGGCATCAAGGGTTCTCCGATCTGAATGAGAGAAGGTGTAGAGACCCGTCTTGGCATCATAGAGTTCTGTCATGGCAGCATCCATGGCAATCCCCATGTCCTCGCCAGGTCGGTAACCAGCCTTTTCAATCGCCATCAATACCAACTCAATGGCCTCTTCATTGCTTTGGATATTGGGGGCAAAGCCTCCTTCATCACCCACATTGGTGCTATAGCCCTTGGACGACAAGACCGATTTCAAATGATGAAACACTTCCGTCCCCATTCTCAAGGCATGGCTGAAGGATTCTGCGCCTGTTGGCATGACCATGAATTCTTGGAAGTCAATGGAATTATCAGCATGGGAACCGCCATTGAGGATATTCATCATGGGGACTGGCATAGTCACAGCAGTGACACCGCCTATGTATTGGTAAAGTGGCAATCTGGTAGACTGTGCTGCTGCATGCGCAGCAGCCATGCTCACTGACAGGATAGCATTGGCACCAAGGTTGCCCTTGTTCTCCGTGCCATCTGCCTCAATCATGATCCGATCGATTTCAGCTTGATCTGTCACATCCAGCCCAATCACAGCTTCTGCTAATGTGTCATTGACATTTTCCACGGCCTGCAAAACAGACTTACCCAGGTAGTAAGACATGTCACCATCTCTTAATTCAACCGCTTCATGCGCGCCTGTTGACGCCCCTGATGGCACAGCTGCCCGGCCCATTGAACCATCCTCCGTGTAAACCTCAGTCTCCAAAGTTGGGTTACCTCGTGAATCGAGGATTTGTCTTGCGTGGATTCCATTAATGATTGGCATGGTATTTAATTTTTTGACATGTTGTCGGTGAACTGCTTGAATAGGTAGTGCGAATCGTGTGGTCCTGGTGAAGCTTCTGGGTGGTATTGCACACTGAACACAGGGATCTTGGTCATGCGAATACCTGCCACAGTTCCATCATTCAGGTGTTTGTGGGTGAGCTCAAGCTCATCATGAGCCATGACATCATCCATGTTCACAGCAAAGCCGTGATTTTGCGAGGTGATCTCCCCTTTGCCTGTCAAAAGGTTTTTAACGGGGTGATTGATCCCACGGTGACCGTGGTGCATCTTGAAAGTGGATAGGCCGTTGGCCAATGCAATCATCTGATGACCTAAGCAAATGCCAAACACCGGCTTGCCTGAAGCAATCAGTGACTTGGTGGTTTCAATCAAGGCAAGAGATGCTGAAGGATCGCCAGGTCCATTGCTTAAGAAATAGCCATCTGGTTGGCTGGCTGACAGGGTAGCGAAATCGGTATCATAAGGGTACACAGTGACATGACAACCCTCGTTGACCAAGCAATTCAGGATGTTTCGCTTAACACCAAGATCTAATGCTGCAACATGGTATGGCGCCTTTTCATCACCCAAAGTGTACACCGTTTGGGTGCTCACTAGAGAACATAGCTCTAGGCCATCCATCGAAGGGCTCCCCTTCAGGGATACTTCCATGGCTTCCCAGTCCAACTCTGTGCTTATGACGCCATTCATCGACCCCTTCTCTCGAAGGTGTCTCACCAAGGCTCGCGTGTCAACATCAGAGACTGCAACAGTCTGGTTATCGGCAAGGAAGCTGGTCAAATCCTGGTCACTTCTTGCCCTTGATGCCGTGTCACTGAAACTGCGGCAGATCAATCCAGCAATTTGAACTTTGTCATGTTCAGATTCATTGAGAGTCACCCCATAGTTGCCA
>Ga0209816_1002744_pt1 | contig 12300 bp, 10 predicted proteins | sample CoawatmetaG01DNA_FD_187509 | JGI IMG/M metagenome (GOLD analysis project Ga0209816, IMG submission 187509) | Marine microbial communities from the West Antarctic Peninsula - Coastal water metaG017-DNA (SPAdes) (version 2) | ecosystem: Environmental > Aquatic > Marine > Coastal ... | reverse complement strand
GGTTGGAAGGTTTTTCTACCACTTTCGTTAGGGTGGGTAGTTATAGTTGCGTTTTTGGCCAAATTTGAGATGTTTGGCGGTTCGTATGCAAGATGGGCAATTGGAGGGTAATATGGCAGTTAGTATAAAGAGAAGAATTAAATATTTTCTATTATTTGATTTTTTAAAAGGTTTTGGTTTGGGTTTTAAGTATTTTTTTTCACCCAAAGTAACCTTAAACTATCCTCATGAGAAAGGCCCACTGTCTTCACGGTTTAGAGGTGAGCATGCCTTAAGACGTTATCCGAATGGTGAAGAGCGCTGTATTGCGTGCAAACTGTGTGAAGCTGTTTGTCCCGCGCAGGCAATTACTATTGATGCTGAGCCTAGAGATGATGGCTCGAGGCGTACTACACGTTATGATATTGATATGACGAAATGTATTTATTGTGGATTTTGTCAAGAAGCTTGCCCAGTAGATGCCATAGTTGAAGGACCTAATTTCGAGTTTGCGACCGAGACTCGAGAAGAACTTTTTATGATAAAGAAAAGTTACTATCTAACGGTGATCGTTGGGAATCAGAAATCGCACGGAATATTGAAATAGACGCACCATACAGATGACAGTTATTCAACAACCATATCAATCTGAATTAAATTTAGAAATCATGTACTTTGCATTTTTAGGAAATGCGCAATCTATCATAAAAAACAGGGATAAAAAATAAATGTTACTCATAGACATTTCATTTTATGTATTTTCTACGATAATCATAAGTTCAGCACTCTTGGTGGTTGTCTCTCGTAACCCTGTTCATTCGGTATTATGGCTCATATTAATGTTTTTATCGTGTGCAGGGTTATTTGTTTTGTTAGGTGCAGAGTTTGTAGCCATGCTTTTAGTGATAGTGTACGTAGGCGCAGTAGCTGTTCTATTTTTGTTTGTTGTGATGATGTTAGATATTGATTTTGGCAGCTTAAGAAGTGAATTTGCCAGGTATATGCCTATTGCGGGGCTAATTTGTATAATATTATTAATGGAACTTTCTTTAGTTTTTGGTGTTTGGCAGACTGCAGAAAGTGCTGAACAGGCTCGTGCAGTAATAACACCGGATTTGTCGCAGGTTCAAAATACGGCGGCTTTAGGTCAAATTATCTACAGTAAATATATTTATCTCTTTCAAACGGCTGGATTGATCCTTTTGGTCGCAATGATTGGTGCGATTGTACTTACTGTTAGGGATCGACCCAACATTAAGAGACAGGACGTTTTGAAACAGATTTATCGTGACCCTAAAGAGCAGATAGAAATTATAGATGTTGAATCGGGAAGAGGTTTGTAAAGCTATGGTTAGTTTAGAGCACTATCTATTTATGTCAGCTACTTTATTTATTATTGGTATTTTCGGTATATTTGTGAATAGAAAAAATATAATTATAATCCTGATGTCTATCGAAATTATATTGATGGCGGTAAATATAAATTTAGTAGCATTCTCAAGCTTTATGAATGATTTAGTTGGGCAAGTGTTTACATTATTTGTACTTACTGTTGCTGCTGCAGAAGCTGCAATTGGGCTTGCTATATTAGTTTGTTTTTATCGTAGTAGAGGCTCCATATTGGTTGACGATGTCAATATGATGAAGGGTTAGTATAGTATGGAGATTTTAGTCTTATTCTCCCCTTTGGTCGGAGCTCTTTTCTGTGGATTTGGGTGGCGACTTCTTGGAGAAAATTTGGCATGTTGGGTTGCGACAGCCTTACTATTTTTGTCAGCAGTATTATCGTGGATTTTGTTTTTAAAATTTGATGGTAATACTCAAAATATAACTATATTTCGATGGATAGAAAGTGGAACGCTATCCACGAATTGGGCAATTCGTTTTGATAGGCTTACAGCTATTATGTTTATTGTCATTACTACGGTTTCGAGCTTAGTTCACCTATACAGTTTTGGATATATGGCGCATGATGAGAACTTTGAAGAAGCAGAGAGCTATAAGCCTAGGTTTTTTGCATATCTTTCATTTTTTACTTTTACTATGCTTGCCTTGGTGTCGGCTAATAACTTAGTCCAAATGTTTTTTGGTTGGGAAGGGGTAGGGGTCGCATCTTACCTTCTGATAGGTTTTTACTTTAAAAAACCGTCTGCTAATGCTGCAGCTATTAAAGCTTTTGTAGTAAATCGTATTGGAGATTTTGGATTTTTATTAGGTATTTTTGGGCTTTACCTGTTGGTGGACAGCATAAATCTGAATGACATTTTTCAAGCTATCCCTGATATTGCAAATACAAAACTTACTTTCTTGTGGAGTGAATGGAATGCAGCAAACTTAATCGCAATACTTTTATTTATAGGTGCTATGGGAAAATCTGCGCAACTATTTCTTCATGTTTGGCTACCAGACGCAATGGAGGGCCCTACTCCAGTGTCGGCATTAATTCATGCAGCTACTATGGTTACTGCTGGGGTTTTTCTGGTATGTCGGATGTCACCTCTATTGGAATACGCTCCCTTGGCTAAAAACCTTATAGTTTTTGTTGGAGCAAGCACTGCTTTTTTTGCGGCAACTGTGGGGTTAGTTCAGAACGATATAAAAAGAGTTATTGCCTACTCTACATGTTCTCAGCTGGGTTACATGTTTGTCGCGGCAGGTTTGGGCGCGTACTCAGTAGCAATGTTTCACTTGTTAACTCATGCTTTTTTCAAAGCGATGCTATTTTTAGGAGCTGGCTCAGTCATACATGCGATGCATCATGAGCAAGATATGCGATTTTATGGAGGTTTAAGAAAGAAGATACCTTACACTTTCTGGGCGATGATGATTGGTACTTTAGCGATCACGGGAGTTGGTATACCTCTAACACACTTTGGGTTTGCCGGGTTCATTTCTAAAGATGCAATCATCGAGAGCGCCTTTGGTGCTGGTTCCAACTTTTCATTTTGGGTACTTATAATTGCAGCATGTTTCACTAGTTTTTATAGTTGGCGGCTAATGTTTATGACATTTTTTGGAAAATCTAGAAGCAATCCTGAGACGTACTCACATGCTCGTGAGTCTCCAATTACAATGTTAATACCTTTGGGTGTTTTAGCGCTGGGCGCAACTTTTTCAGGAATGCTGTTTCTTGGGCCATTCTTTGGAGACCATCAAAAGGTAAATAAATTTTTTGGTATTACGGGATCTGAAATTCATGCTACGTTGCCCAACTCCACTAATCATATCCCTCAGAGTGAGGTAATAACTCATAATAGTCCAAGTGATCCAACTCACAGTACTGTTGAGAAAGAGGGTTTAAAAGACATTAGTGGAACACATGATCGGTCAGCTCTAGGAGAGGGTGGACTATTTTTTAGAAATGACAATCATGTTATTGAGAATGCACATCATGTGCCTACCTGGGTAAAACTGTCGCCATTCATTGCCATGGTTCTTGGCTTCTCTCTGGCTTGGGTTTTTTACATTCGTGATCCCGAGCTTCCACGTCGTCTTTCTGTACAACAAAAATATATTTACCGATTTTTATTAAATAAGTGGTATTTTGATGAGCTTTACGATTTTGTCTTTGTACGGGGCATTAAAGCTTTAGGAAGATTACTCTGGGTACGTGGTGACGGTAATATAATTGACGGAACTATAAATGGTATCGCTTTGGGTTTGATACCTTTGTTTACAAGGTTAGCTAGTAAAGTTCAGTCTGGATTTATATTCCACTACGCGTTTGGTATGATTATAGGTATTTTAGTACTAATTTCCTGGTTTGCGATTGGTGGGAGTAGTTCATAGTGGAAAACCTTTTAACGATAATGATATTTTTACCGTTGATTGCAGGTTTAATATTGATGGTATTCCTTAGGGGTGACGACGCTGCTGCGCAAAACAATGCAAAGTGGCTGGCTTTAATTGCTACTTTGGCTACTTTTCTAACATCTATCTTTCTTTATGCTGGGTTCGACCCGGCTAATACAGGCTTTCAGTTTGTTGAAGACCGAGATTGGCTTTTAGGATTTAGTTATAAAATGGGTGTAGACGGAATATCCGTTTTATTCGTACTTTTAACTACTTTCTTAATGCCTTTAGTTATTGCTAGTTGTTGGGAAGTGAAACACCGGGTTAAGGAGTATATGATAGCGCTCTTATTCCTTGAGACACTGATGTTAGGTGTCTTCTGCGCTTTAGACCTGGTATTGTTTTACTTGTTTTTTGAAGCGGGTCTAATCCCGATGTTCCTTATTATTGGAATTTGGGGTGGTGCAAATAGGATTTATGCCTCTTTCAAATTTTTTCTATACACGCTCTTAGGTTCAGTTTTGATGTTGGTTGCAATCATAGCAATGTATGTTGATTCAGGGACCACTGACATCCCCACCTTATTTTTACATGAATTTAATGCTACACCACTTAGGGTCTTAGGAATAAATGTTTTAGGCGGGGTTCAAACATTAATGTGGTTTGCATTTTTTGCAAGCTTCGCAGTGAAAATGCCTATGTGGCCATTCCACACTTGGCTTCCGGACGCGCACGTTCAAGCGCCTACGGCCGGTTCTGTAGTTCTTGCAGCTATTCTTTTAAAAATGGGTGGGTACGGTTTTTTACGTTTCTCGTTACCTATGTTTCCGGTCGCATCAGAACTTTTGGGACCATTTGTTCTTTGGATGAGCGTAATTGCAATAATCTACACTTCTTTAGTTGCACTGGTTCAAACGGATATGAAAAAACTAATTGCTTATTCATCAGTTGCGCATATGGGGTTTGTTACCATGGGTATATTTACAGCAAACCAACAAGGGATTGATGGCGCTATTTTCCAAATGATCTCTCATGGTTTTATATCAGGAGCATTATTTTTATGTGTGGGTGTGATATACGATAGAATGCATACTCGTGAAATTTCGGCCTATGGTGGTCTTGTTAATCGTATGCCTGGGTATGCGTTGGTTTTTATGTTGTTTACAATGGCAAATGTTGGCTTGCCTGGAACTTCAGGATTTGTTGGAGAGTTTTTAACCATTATAGGGGTGTTTAAAGTCAACACTTGGATAGCTTTTTTTGCAACATCTGGAGTAGTCCTTTCTGCTGCATATGCTTTGTGGCTGTATCGCCGTGTAGTAATGGGAGATCTCATTAAAGAGAGCTTGAGAACAATCACCGACATGAATTTACGAGAGAGAGCTATTTTTACTCCTTTAGTTGTTATGACTATTCTCTTGGGTGTATATCCTGCTCTTATTTTAGATGTTATTGGGCCCTCAGTTGGTCTACTAGTTGAAAACTATGAAGAAAGTATTTCTGTTTATAGTCACTCAATATTAAGTTTTAGTAAGCATTGAGGTTAACAAATGAATGGTAGCTCATATAATATATTTACTGGTAGTAACTATTTTGGTTGGTCAGAGACCCACGGTGTTCTTGGAGTTCTTCAGATCCTTTTACCTGAAATTGTTTTAGCAGTTTTTTCTATGATTGTCTTATTAGGTGCTGTTTACAGCAGTAAAAATAAAGCCACCTCTATAGTTTTCTGGAGTACTGCATCGATTTTCTTACTAGTAAGTATTTATATTGGTTTTCGAGGCGAGGCTGTTTACACGGCTTTTGGTGGTGCTTTTATAGATGATTTATTTTCACGGTTTTTAAAAGTTCTTATTCTCCTCTCAGCCGCTATAATACTTATTTTATCTCAGGATTTTTTGAAGCGTAATAATCTATTTAAATTTGAGTACCCAATTCTTATGACTCTTTCCGTAGTTGGAATGATGATGATGGTGTCGGCTGGAGACCTCATGTCTTTGTACATGGGATTAGAGCTACAATCTCTCTCTCTTTATGTGTTAGCTTCTTTTAGTAGAGATAGCGTTAGATCTACTGAAGCTGGGTTGAAGTACTTTGTACTAGGGGCCCTGTCTTCTGGTATGCTTTTGTATGGGTCGTCTTTGATCTATGGTTACTCTGGTTCAACGGTGTTTTCAGAAATCTTTAAAACTGCTGCTGCAGATGGCAAACCTTTAGGATTTGTTTTTGGACTTGTTTTTATCACTATTGGTATGGCGTTCAAGGTGTCGGCAGTACCCTTCCATATGTGGACACCAGATGTTTATGAGGGAGCTCCAACACCTGTAACTGCATTTTTAGCTACGGCACCAAAAGTTGCAGCTATGGGGCTTTTCGCAAGAGTTGTTCACGATGCATTCGGTGGAGCTTTTAGCGATTGGTCACAGATTTTAATTTTACTGTCAGTTTTGTCGATGTTATTTGGATCCATCGCTGCGATAGGACAAAAGGATATAAAAAGACTAATGGCTTATTCTTCTATTTCTCATATGGGGTTTGCCTTAATGGGATTGGCGTCTGGAGGTTTAGAGGGTGTCCAATCAATGTTAATTTATATGGCTATTTATGTGATGATGAATATTGGGACGTTTGCTTTTATTATTTCTATGGAAGTAGATGGTAAACCTGTGTCGGAAATAGACAACCTTCGGATGTATTCTAAAACTAACCCAGGACGTGCAATGGCATTACTTGTTTTAATGTTTAGTCTAGCGGGTATTCCTCCGTTACTTGGGTTTTTTGGTAAATTTTATGTTCTAAAGGCTGCCATAACATCAGAGTTATATTTGTTAGCTACTGCAGGTGTAGTTGCTTCCGTGATTGGTGCATTTTATTATTTAAGAATTATTTATTATATTTATTTTGGAGAAACCCCTAGAGCGTTAGATCAAACGTATTCAATTTTTAACCAAACTGTTTTGGTGATTAGTGCTTTAGCAATGGTATTAGGAGTTGTGAACTTGTTTGGATTAGAGTTCTTAAGTGAGATTGCAGCGAGTGCTCTTGTTAACTGATTGGCCAAAGGACTATCAAAAAGTAATTATTGATGAAGTAGATAGTACTATGAAGGAAGCTCGTCGGAGACAGGCGGATTTAAATCAACCCACTTGGATTTTAGCAAAAAATCAAACTAATGCTCATGGTAGAAGAGGACGAACTTGGAGTAATCCTAATGGTAATTTTTCTGCAACATTAGCACTTAAAATAAAAGAAGACCCAACCCGTTTGGCTTTAAGGTCATTTGTAACAGCGTTGGCTTTATTTGACACTTTAGCTTATGTAACAAAAGCGTCCAAATTATTGTCATTAAAGTGGCCTAATGATGTGTTAATGGAAGATAAAAAAGTGGCAGGAATTCTTTTAGAGAGTTTTGGTTCGGGTAAGATAATTGATTTTTTGTTCATAGGTGTAGGAGTAAACTTGGTACCTTTACCTGACGGAATAGAGCCTTCTTTTGGAAGTGTACTTTTACCAGTTAGTTTAAGTGATTTTGATTTTAAAATAGACCCTGAAGATTTTCTTGTTTATTTAGCAGCTAATTTCGATTATTGGGAAAAACAGCTAAGAAATTTTGGTTTCAGTAAATTACGTAAAGTATGGCTTAGCAGAGCTGTTAAAGTGGGTGATATGATAGCTGTAAGAACAGGGTCAGATTTATATGAAGGAATTTTTGATACAATTGATGACAGTGGTAATTTAGTTTTAAAAATAGAGAGTGACATCAAGATAATTCCGGCTGGAGATGTTTATTTTTAAGGAGTTAATATGCTTTTAGCAGTAGACTGTGGCAACTCTAATACTGTTTTTTCGGTATGGGATGGATCTAATTTTATTGCGACTTGGCGTATTTCAACCGAGTGGCAACGAACTGCTGATCAATATTTTGTGTGGTTATCATCATTGATGAAGTTAAATAAATTAGAAGTTGAAATAAATGAAGTAATTATTTCATCCACAGTGCCGCGAGTCGTATTTAATTTAAGAGTGCTGTCAGATAGATATTTTGATAGTAGGCCTATCGTTGTTGGAAAGGGTGATTGCAGACTTCCAATTGATGTGAGAGTAGATATGGGTACGAACGTTGGGCCAGATAGGCTGGTTAATACTGTTGCGGGTTTTAGCCGATATGGTGGAAACCTAATTATAGTTGATTTCGGTACAGCAACAACTTTTGATGTCGTCGCTTCTGATGGTGCATATATTGGGGGAGTAATTGCCCCTGGTGTTAATGTAAGTTTGGAGGCGTTTCATCAGGCTGCAGCGGCTCTGCCACATGTTGATGTAACAAAACCTGACCGTGTTATTGGAACGAACACTGAGGCATGTATGCAATCAGGAATTTTCTGGGGTTATATTGGCTTAGTTAAAGAAACAACAGCAAAGATAAAAGAAGAGTACGGGAAAGAAATGAAGATTGTAGGTACGGGTGGTTTAGTTCCTTTATTTCAGCAAGGTGATGATATCTTTGATATTTTTGATGACGACCTCACCATGCGTGGGTTAGTTGAAATAAACAACTTCAATAGAAAGAGAAAATAATGTCAGTTGAAAAATTAATTTATCTACCGCTCGGTGGAGCTGGTGAGGTTGGGATGAATATGTATCTCTATGGATATGGAGATAAAGGATCTGAACGATATATTTTAGTAGATGTAGGGATAGCTTTCCCAGACATGGAAACGTCACCTGGCGTAAATTTAATATTTCCTGATACGACCTGGCTCACGGAACGGAAAGATAGACTGGATGGTATTTTTATAACACATGCACATGAAGACCATATTGGTGGCTTGGGACATCTCTATGAGCAATTAGGAGCTCCAATTTTTGCTCGTAAGTTTACAGCACATATCGCGCGGATGAAAATGGAAGAGCATGGACAAGATGTTGATAGAATAACTGTCGTAAACTCAATGCCTGAACAGATATCTGTTGGCGCTTTTAAGGTCGGATTTTTACCTATTAGCCATTCTATTCCTGAGTCTTCCGCATTGGTAATTGATACCCCATGTGGAAGAGTTATTCATTCCGGTGATTTTAAATTAGACGAAACACCAGGTGTTGGTGATCCATTTAATAGAAAAATCTGGTCTTCGCTGGGGCCGGTTAAGGCATTAATATGTGACTCGACAAACGTGTTTAACCGGCTTGCAGGTCGGTCTGAAGAAACAGTCAAGACTCCTATTCAAAAACTAATTAGAAATTCACAGGGTTTAGTTGTGGCCACTACCTTTGCATCGAATATAGCAAGAGTAAGAACATTGGCTGAAGCAGGAATTTCAGAGGGAAGGTCCGTGGTTGTACTAGGTAGAGCTATGCATAAAATGATCTCTGCTGGACAAGAAACTGGGGTTCTCAAAGATTTTCCAAACACAATTAGTGCTGAGGAAGCTTTAGATGTTCCTAGGGGAAATTTACTTTTAATAGTAACTGGTTCTCAAGGAGAGAGACGGGCAGCTTCTGCTCAGCTAAGTAATGGAAAGTTTAAAGGTTTTTCATTAAAGGAGGGGGATGTTTTTCTCTTCTCGTCAAAAACTATACCCGGTAACGAGGTATCTGTTATTCGAATTATTAATAATTTAAGTGAGATTGGGGTGGATGTTGTAGACGATAGTATGGGCGATTACCATGTTTCAGGCCATGCTAATAGACCAGATCTGGAGGAAATGCATAAAATTGTAAAGCCAGACTTTATCATCCCCATGCACGGTGAGCATAGAATGTTAAGAGAACACTGTAAGCTCGCAGCAGAAAATAATATCGATAATATTCTTGCTACAAACGGGATGGTAATTTCCATATCAAATAATGGGTTAAAAGTTGTTGATCACGTAGAAACAGGAAGGGTGTATCAAGATGGTATTATACAAGTTGGCTCTCACGACGGTGTTGTTAGAAATAGAATAAAAATGGCATTAAATGGTCATGTGACTGTAGGTGTTCTAATTGATGAAAATGATGAGCCGTTGGAGGATGTATGGTGTGAGATAAGGGGCCTTCCTGAAAGAGGTATTTCTTTGATTGATTTAAATAACGTAATCGAAGAAGATATTGAGAAAACACTACCCTTTTTGGATCGAAAGTTAATTACTGATGATAAGAAACTTGAAGAACAACTAACACGGTTGGTAAAGAGGGTTTGTTCTAATGAGGTCGGAAAAAAGCCAGAAGTTACTGTTCTTATTTCAAGATTAGCATAGTCTATTTATTGAGTGTTCACTATTTTTGACGCTCTTCAAAGCTTTGAGTTATAAAGTTTGGCATTTCAGAGGGATCTGTTAAAATTTTTTCTTTTTTAACATTAGGTTCGGTCTTTAAAGGTTTCACAGAGGTTTGACTTGGCTTTAACCTAGTAGGTTTTTTAACATTTTCTTTTGAAACAATTTTTGGTTCATTGGGTGCGTTAACCTTTTCAGGTTTACTTTTATTACTTATTGTTTGTATTGGAATATTAGTTCCGATCAGTGAATTAATAGCATCTATAAACTTTTCATCTTTTGGCGTGCTTAAAGTTATTGCCTTTCCTGATCTCCCAGCTCTCCCTGTTCTGCCTATTCGGTGAATATAATCCTCGGCATTTATTGGTACATCAAAATTAAACACATGAGAAACGCTAGAAATATCAAGGCCTCGTGCTGCGACGTCAGACGCTACCAAAAGTCTGATATTACCTTCGCGAAAGCCATCAAGTGTTTTCGTTCTCTGTGATTGTTCCAAGTCACCATGAATAGCTTCCGCTATATAACCATACTTTTTTAGAGACTTTGAGACTATGTCGACATCTACTTTGCGGTTACAAAAAATTAACGCATTAGTAAGACTTGACCCTTCTTGATCAATAAGGGTCCTAAGTAAATTTCGTTTTGCCTTTGCTTGTTGATCTTTCCCTACGGCAGATACCTTAAAAAGCTGTTGAGTAATAGTTTCCGAGGCTGTTGCTTGCCGTGCAACTTCGATACGAGCGGGATTAGATAAAAATGTATTTGTTATGCGTTCAATCTCTGGGGCCATGGTTGCGGAGAAAAACAGAGTCTGTCGGGTGAATGGTGTAAGCTTAAAAATGCGCTCTATATCGGGTATAAAACCCATGTCTAACATCCTATCAGCTTCATCGACGACCATTATTTGAACGCCGGTCAATAACAATTTTCCTCTTTCAAAATGATCTAATAACCGACCTGGAGTTGCAATCAATACATCAACACCTCTATCAATTAGTTGATCTTGCTCCTTAAATGAAACCCCACCGATTAATAAAGCTTTAGTAAGTTTGGTATATTTAGAGTAGGTATCAAAGTTCTCTGCAACTTGGGCTGCTAGTTCTCGTGTTGGTGCCAGAACAAGAGAGCGAGGCATTCTAGCTCTAGCTCTGCCTCGATTTAACAGGGTAATCATTGGTAAAGTGAAGCTTGCTGTCTTGCCTGTACCAGTCTGTGCGATGCCGAGTATATCTCTGCCTTCGCAAGCTAGTGGGATCGCTCCAATTTGTATAGGAGTGGGGGTTGTATAACCAGCCTCTTCAACGGCTTTTAATACTTTTGGATGTAGTTTTAGTTCTGAAAATTTTTGCATATAGTCCTGAGATTAGCGATTTATTATCGCAAGTATTTAAGACGCAATAAGCAACGCGTCCTTGCGTCGGTTAGAAGACGAATTCTTCTAACGAAATCCAGATACTGTATCTTAAGCAATTGGTCAATCTTATTGAATAAATAAACTAAATCATTAACTCTTTTGTTTTACTTAGCTTTATCTCTGGGAAGTCTCTTTCCACTCTATCTATATCCCATTGAATCCTAGTTAAATATACTAAGTCACCATCATTATCACGACCAGTTTGACTTTGGTTATTGTTAATAAATTTTTCTATAAGGGCTTTTGGGCCAGAAACCCAACGTGCTGATGTAAATTGAGAGGCCTCAAACCTAACAGGCAAACCATATTCAAGTTCAATCCTGCTTGCGAGTACCTCAAACTGTAAAGCTCCAACAACCCCCACTATGAACCCAGACCCAATGCTAGGTTTAAAAACCTTTGCGGCACCTTCTTCAGAAAACTGGGTTAATGCTTTTTCTAAATGTTTTGCTTTTAGAGGATCACCTGCTCGACATGTTTGTAATAATTCTGGGGCGAATGATGGAATTCCCGTCACTTTCAGCGGTTCACCTTCAGTCAAAGTGTCACCGATACGAAGTTGACCGTGATTGGGAATACCGATTATATCACCTGCCCAGGCTACATCAGCGATTTCACGATCATTTGCTAAAAATAGAACAGGGTTAGATATCGTCATAGGTTTTTTTGAACGTACATGTGTAAGCTTCATGCCCCTTTTAAAGTGCCCTGATGAGATTCTAACAAAGGCTACTCTGTCACGATGCTTTGGATCCATATTTGCTTGAACTTTAAAAACGAAACCTGTTACTTTTTCTTCTTCGGGCTCAATTGTTCGAGTTAGTGTTTTTTGTATTTGTGGTTTTGGGGCGTATT
>Ga0209816_1002741_pt1 | contig 12317 bp, 20 predicted proteins | sample CoawatmetaG01DNA_FD_187509 | JGI IMG/M metagenome (GOLD analysis project Ga0209816, IMG submission 187509) | Marine microbial communities from the West Antarctic Peninsula - Coastal water metaG017-DNA (SPAdes) (version 2) | ecosystem: Environmental > Aquatic > Marine > Coastal ... | reverse complement strand
GTATTGAAAGCAGCATGATGGGCTTGGTTAACGGCACGATGAACGTAAAAGACGCATTTAAATCAATGGCGGCGCAAGTTGTCAGCGAATTATATCGCGTGCTGGTTGTGCAAAGAATGGTCAACGCGGCAACGTCTGGCATGGGCGGCGGCACAGGCGGTTTTCTGTCATCAATGCTCATGGGTACACGCGCAGGCGGCGGCAGCGTGCAAGCTGGAAATGCTTACATGACAGGCGAAAGTGGGCGTGAATTATTTGTACCTGCCCAAAACGGACGCATTCTTTCACCCGCGCAAACTCGCATGACCGGCGGTGGCGATACTGTCACGGTCGTGCAGAACATCAATATCAGCACAGGCGTGCAACAGACCGTCAGAGCAGAAATTAAAGGCATGATGCCGCAAATCGCAGATAATGCGAAAGCGGCTGTTTTGGATGCCAAGCGGCGCGGCGGTTCATTCGGGAGGGCAATGGCATGACCATTTCATACCCGCTGGCAATGCCGACCGTCACCAATATCAGATCAATTGATTTAACGGCGACAAACGCTGTCAGCTATTCCAGATCGCCATTTACATTCGCAGGCCAAGCGCAAGAGTTCACAGGCAAGATGTGGCAAGCGACGGTTACTTTGCCAGCAATGAAACGCGCATCCGCAGAGGAATGGATTGCGTTTTTACTATCGCTCAAAGGTCAGGTCGGCACGTTCAACATGGGCGACCCGGTTGCAGCAACACCGCGCGGATCGGCGCGTGACGCTGACAGCATTTTGGTCAATGGCGCGCTGACAAACGGATCAGCAATTGCGCTAGATGATTGCCCAGCAAGCCAAACAGGATATCTAAAATCTGGCGATTATTTGCAGATCGGCACAGGCCCAACACAACAGCTTTTCAAAGTGCTGGCAAACGCTGACACGAACTCAAGCGGCGAAACAACCGTTGACGTTTGGCCCAACGTGCGCACGACGATTGCAGACAATTCGACGGTCATTGTGCAGTCGGCAAAAGGCATATTTAGGCTTGCCTCGAATGAAACCAATTGGTCGGTCAATGAAGTCGCAACGTACGGCATGACGTTTGCTGCGATTGAGGCTGTTTAAATGAGCCGAGACATAAGCGCAGCAATATCAAGCGCGCTTGACGATGATGTGATTAAGCCGTTTTTTGCGGTGGAATTGTTATTTGATGGCGCAAAAGTGCTGCGACTTTGGACTGGGATCGGCACGCTGTCATATGAGGGCAACGACTGGTCTGGCGCTGGCGTATTGTTGAACATTTCAACCGTTGAGGAAACGTCTGATCTGGGCGTCAGAGGCGCTGTGTTAAGCATGAGTGGTGTTCCTTCATCAGTGATCGCATTGGCGCTGACAGAGCCTTATCAGGGCCGCGTGGCTAACGTTTATTTCGGCATAAATCCAGAGGCCGCGCAAAGCAATCTGACTAAGATTTTCTCAGGCTACATGGATCAGATGAACATCAGCGAGGATGCCGACACGTCAACAATTGAGTTATCAATTGAAAACAAATTGATTGACTTGGAACGGCCGCGCACAGCCCGATTTACGTCAGCGTACCAAAAGTCGGTTTTCCCCGGTGACCTTGGTTTGGATTTTGTTGAGGACTTGCAGGACAAGGAAATAGTCTGGGGTCGCAGTGCAGGTTAAGTTTGCGCAAGAATTTTTAATTTCGTGCCGTGACGAGGCGCAAGTTTTAATTGAGCAACACTGGCAAGAGATCGCCATGCACAAAAGTAAAATAAAACTCAATCCGAACTGGGATGCTTATGAGGCGCTTGAAGCATCTGGGCAATTGTCGATTTTTACAGCGCGGCTTAAATTCGAATTGGTCGGTTATTTTGTGACGGTCAACACGCCAAATCCGCATTATATGGATCACGTTTTTGCGGCAAATGACGTGTTGTATTTATCGCCAATCGCGCGGCGTGGCTGGGCTGGTCTTGGTTTAATTAAATTTGCAGAGCGTTGCTTGCGTGCTGATGGGGTGAGTGTCATGGCGATCAACACAAAAGTGCATCGACCATTTGACGCGGTTTTAAAGCGTCTGGGCTTTGAACAGGCCGAGCGGGTTTATACTAAATTTCTGGGTGATAACTGATGGCAGTCACAGCGGCAGTATTTTCGACGGCTGGCGTTTCGGCAGGCGTGGCTTTCGTCGCTCAAGGTATTGCCAGCTTTGTCATTCGCACAGTTGTCACGTCAATTGTTCTGGGCGCGCTTTCGCCAAAGCCAAAGTTTGGCAACGCAGCGGCCAGCGGATCGGCATCAAGCGGCGAAGCGTCAAATCGCGGCTACAATGTCACGGCCAGCGGGTCGGCACTTGATCATCAGATAATATACGGAAAAATGCGAGTTGGCGGCGCGCGGATATTTGACGGCACAACTGGCGGCGACAATAAGTTTCTGCATCGCGTGCTTGGATTTGCAGGCCATGAAATCGAAGCGTTTGATACGATTTATATTAATGATGAAGCTGCAACTATTGACGGCAGCGGCAACGTCACAACACCGTCGCGATACAGCGGCCATATAAATATTTACACGCATTTGGGCGCGGCAGATCAGCAAGCAGACAGCAACCTGGTCAACGCAGTCAGTGGCTGGACGGCAGAGCATAGACTGCGCGGGATTGCTTACCTATATTGCAAATTTAACTTTGATGCAGACGTGTTTCCAAATGGCTTGCCCGAAATCACGGCGGTTATAAAAGGCAAAAAAGTTTATGACCCGCGATCAAGTGCAACCGCTTGGTCGGACAATCCAGCTTTATGCGTGCGCGATTACATTTTGTCATCTGGCTATGGACTTGGCGAGGCTGCGGCCAACATCGATGACACGTCAGTGACTGCAGCGGCAAATATCTGCGATCAGACAAACACGACCGCATCAACAACGCGCTACACTACAAATGGCGCATTCACGACGGCAATTCAGCCAGGTGAGTTTTTAACAAATATACTGACGTCAATGAGCGGGACGCTTTGGTATGCGCAAGGCAAATGGCGCATGACAGCAGGCGCATTTACTGCGTCGGCATTATCGCTAGATGAAAACGATTTGCGCAGTGGCATTACGGTATCAACTCGGCATTCTCGGCGCGATAACTTCAACGAAATAAAAGGCACGTTCAAAGGCGACGAAAGCAATTACCAAGTCACCGACTTTCCGCCAGTTACAAATTCTGCGTTCGTCACGGCTGATAACGGTCAAGTGACAGTCGCTGATGTTGAATTGCCGTTTACAGATAATTCTATTGAGGCGCGACGCATCGCGCGGATCATGCTTGAAAGCAACCGCCAGCAATTAACAATCAGAGCAAGTTTTGGAATGCGCGCGCTGGCTTTGCAAGTTGGCGACACGGTTGCAATCAGCAACACGCGATTTGGCTGGTCGAGCAAATTGTTTCAGATTGCCGAGTGGAAATTTGGATTAGGCGATGAGCTTGGTTTTGGCGTTGAAATGACGCTCAAAGAAACAGCCGCCAGCATTTATGATGAGGTTGATGACGGTCTAGTTTATGAGCGCGACAATACAACCTTGCTGTCGCCTTTTGACGTGCCATCTGTAGGCATTAGTTTAAGCAGCGAGTTGCGCCGAGTGCGCGGTAAAGTTATGTCGGTTTTGCTTGCTGACATAAGCACAGCAAGCGCGCTAGTTGATCAAGTTGAGGTACAGTTTAAGAAATCAAGCGACACAGATTATTCGCCGCTGTCTGTTTCAAGCGGTTACACTGGCACAGTGCGCGCTGAAAGTTTTGGCGTCGTTGACGGCTTTTACGACGTGCGTGCGAGAGCGATCAATGCGCTTGGCGTGCGCGGCGAGTTTAACACTGTTTCAAATTTCTACGTTGATGCACTAGGCATTGTGCCTGCCGACGTGACAAATTTCGACGGGCAAACTGTCGGGTCAACGCTGCATCTAAATTGGACACCTGTTACTGATCTTGATTTGGCGCACTACATTATCAGATACTCAAATCTGACAAGCGGAGCGACCTATTCTGCGGCTGAAGATTTGGCGCAAGTGGTCAGCAGTTCATCAAGTTTGGCTGTCCCAGCGGCATCAGGAACCTATTTTATTAAGGCAGTCGATGACACAACCAGCGGGTCAAACGTCAGCGAAAACGCCGCCAGCTTTGTCATCACAAACGTTGATATTGATGATCTAAATGTTGTTGCAACGCTTGCTGAAAATCCAAACTTTACAGGTGTCAAATCTGACGTGGTTTTAAATTCTTCTGGCAAACTAGAGTTGGATGTTTCGCCGAAGTTTGACGCGGCAACAGGCAACTTCGATGACCGCACAGGCAACTTTGACGGAAACCCCGGCGGTTTTACGTCAAGCGGAATTTACTATTTTGCAAATGATTTGGACCTTGGGCAAAAATACACAAGCCGCCTGACAAATAATGTTACAATGGAACGGTTTGACGTCACCGACACAATGGACCTCGCCACTGGCAATTTTGACAGCCGCGCTGGCGTATTTGACGGCGATCCAACTGCGTTCAACGATGTTTCTGTTTCTGTTGAAATGCGGCATACAGACGACGATCCAAGCGGCACACCAACATACACAGATTGGTCAGCGTTTACAGTCGCTGACGTGGCGGCTAGAGCGTTGCAATTTCGATTGCTGTTGACGTCAACAGATACAAACGTCACGCCGCTTGTTAGCGCGCTTTCAGCCAGCATTGACATGCCCGACCGCACAGAGGCGCAAGCAGATATCACGTTTACTGGGACAAAAGCGGTCACATTCCCGACTGCGTTTAAAGCAACGCCTGCTATTGGATTGTCGCTTGCAAATCTGACAGATGGCGACCGTTACACAATCACAAGCAAAAGCCGGACTGGCTTTACAATCAACACATTTACAGGCGGGTCAGCCAGCACAAACGCGGTGACTTTGGATTACGTCGCCAAAGGCTTCGGAAAGGAATTAAGTTAAATGTCTCAACATGATTTTAATATTGCAAATCAGAGTTTTCCTGCAACGCGAACTGATCTGAATAATGCGCTGGTTGCGCTGGCGTCAAATTCGTCAGGCGATGCCGAGCCAGCTACTAAATACGCAAATCAGTTTTGGTATGAAACAGATACTAACACGCTAAAACTGCGAAATGAGGCAAACGACGCTTGGATATCTATTGCCGTGCTAGACCAATCTGGCAACGCTGTGCAATCGATCACAACTGCGGGGCTGACGCTTGGATCAACATCAATCAGCGCGACAGGGGCCGAGATTAACCAACTTGACGCGATTACTCGCGGATCAATTTTGTACGGCAATGCAAGCGGTGCAACGGCGCGGCTTGCGGCTGGTGGCGCAGGCACTGTTTTAAGTTCAGATGGCACAGATATATCTTGGGCGGCGGGTGGTGGTGGTGGCACACCTGCGGTTGTTTTTCCTAGCAACTGGGCCAGCCCGACGAACACATACACAACCTCTGGCACTTGGTCAAAAGGATCGTTGGCAGACGATGATTACGTTTGGTTTTTTCTTCTAGGTGGTGGTGGTGGTGGCGATGTAAATTCGGCAGGGTTTGGAGGGAGCGTCAAACTAATTTATGCCAAAGCTGGGCTGTTGAATGGCGCGGCTTTTGTCATTGGCGCGGGTTCGGCTGGCAATAATGTCAGTGGTGCCCCTGCTGGAGGCCAGACAACTTTAACGCTATCATCTGGAAATGGCAGTTCTGTGTTCTCAACACCAACAGATGACACTAATAACATACTGAATGTCATGACGGCTCCAAATTCCGCTGTAATCGGCACTTACATTAACGGTGGAGCTGCAGAAGCATACGCTTTTTCAGCCAAAGCCTTGCCCTCTGGCTATGAAAAATTGTTTACAGGCTCCTATGCGGAAGATGTTATTTTCGGTGGTGCCCGTGGAACCGCCACTGGTCAAGCTGCATCGACTAGCTTGCTTTCAGGCAACGGTGGAGTAAACACAGGCGGCGACGGAGCTGCTCCCGGCGGCGGGGGTGCGGCGGGTCACGGAAGCGGTCAAATAGGCGGCGATGGTGCACAAGGAAATGTTAGGGTTTACCATGTCTAAGATATTCTACAACAAAACAACAGGCGCTGGTGCAGTGTTTGATGATAATGCAAACATTGCTGATTGGCATGACTTTCAAGCAGACCCTGTGCCTGCAAGCGCAACGCAAGTCAGAGCGCAACGCGACTCATTGCTTCATTTAAGTGACAACATGGCATTAGCAGACCGCATAACAGCCGATTGGACAACGTACAGACAAGCATTGCGTGACGTGCCTGCACAAGCTGATTTTCCAGACGTAACTTGGCCGACTGCACCAGATGCCTGATATTTCAGACCGCGTTGGTCAACTGGAAAAGGATATGATCGCCTTGCAAACGACCGTCCAAATCCAGCACAAAGAGCTATTTACGCGCATTAAGAAGCTTGAAAACGTGTTGATTGCCAGCACTGGCGCGATATTGCTGACGTGCGTCACGATTTTAATAAAAATGCAATGACGCACGTTTTCATTCTGATTTTATGGCAAGGAATTGGAACTGATCGGCAAATTATAGCACAGGTTGAGTTTGCCAGTTTGCCAAATTGCCTAATTGCGGCGCAGCTTTTGGTTAAACGATTTGGATATGAAACGCCCAAAGACAGGGCGTTGGCGTATTGCGTGCCAAAGCGGGTCAGCCCAGAAGCATAATAAGCGAGGCTGAGCATGGACCCGATTACCATTGCGATGACGGCTTTTGCCGCAATCAAAACAGGCGTCAAACTAGGCAAAGACACGCAGTCGATGATGAAAGACGTCGGCGCTATGTGGGGCGCAATTGACGAAGTACGCGGCCAGCATAAAAAGAAAAAAGCATCGCCATTTACGTCGGCCAGCGAGGAAGCACTTGAAACATTTGCCGCGCTGAAAAAGGCAGATGACCTAGAAGAAAACTTAAAAAAAATCGTTATACAAACTCGCGGATTTTATGCTTGGGAAGAACTCTTAAAGTTGAGAGGTCGGATAAAGCGGGAACGTATTGAAGCAGAAAAAGCAAGGCGCGCAAAAATGCAGCAACGAATTGAAATTGGCGCAGCGGTCGCGCTGTTTGTTTTGCTCTTGGCTTGCATGATTTGGGGCGTGTGGATGTTCCTGACATGATCCCAGCGCTTGTGCTGTCTATTACATTGGCTGGGGTGGCAACGCCAGAATATACCGAGTGCAAACTTGCCAAACGCATCACTGTCTATGACGAAAAAATTTGTGTTTATGTTTACGCGAATGGCGGGACACAACTGCATTACCCAACCCGATCTTGGCGTGAATGCCCCTCTCGGTTCATGTGTAAATATTCCCCAGCTAAAGACAAAGGCCCGACGCTCAAAGAAACCTTGGACGCATTGAAGGGACAGTTTGAATGACACCAGAAAAATTAGACGCATGGCGCATCGTGCCGCGCCTGCTGATCGTCAGCTACATGATTGTATTTTACCAGACATGTAACTGGTTTATGGCGCTAGATTTGCCAAATAATGCGCAGGCTGGATTTGTCAGCGTCATTGTTGGCGCGGGTGCGGCTTGGTTTGGGTTGTATCTTAATGGCAGTGCAAAGAAATGATCGGCGCGCTTATAGGTCCACTGACGTCACTGGTCGGAACTTGGATGGAGTCCAAGGCAGAAGTGCAGCGCAGCAAGCAAACGGTCGCCAAAGCAGAAGCAGAAGCACGCGCGACGGTTATGGTCAGCGCGGCTACAAGCGAGGCTGGCTGGGAGCGGATTATGGCAGAGGCCAGCAAAGATTCGTGGAAGGATGAGGCGTATACAATTTTGTTTATTGTAATTATTGCCATGTGCTTCATTCCACCATTGCAGCCATTTGTTGAGCGCGGGTTTGCCGCTTTGGAAACGACCCCAGAATGGTTTCGCGTCTGCATGTATTGCAGTATAGGCGCAAGTTTTGGTTTGCGGGGCATCACTAAATTTAGAGGGTCAAAATGACCACCGACAAGGTCATTCCGCTGCATCAACCCAAATCCGACATTGATGAGCAATGGCAGCAATTAGAAGCCCAGCAAAAACAAATCAAAGAACAATTGTTAAAAATTTTGGAGACAAAGCCCAAATGAGAAACATCACAGAAATAGTCGTTCACTGCACAGCGACCCGCGCAAACTGGATGGAAGATAAGCCAGTTGAGGACGTTGTAAAAGAGTTGACGCGCTGGCACACGGAAAAACCGCCAAACGGAAACGGCTGGTCGGACTGTGGTTATCATTACGTTATTCACAGAGATGGCACGGTCGGCACTGCGCGACCTGTTGAACGTTCTGGCGCGCATTGCAGGGGGCGCAATAAAGCAAGCATAGGCGTCACACTTTGCGGCGGTCGTGGCGGTGAAAGCACAGATAAAATTCTGGATAACTTTACACAAGATCAGGAAACTGCGCTGCGTGATTTGATCGGTGATTTAAAAAAGAAACACCCTAAAATTAAAGATGTTTCTGCGCATAATCAGTGGTCAAACAAGGCGTGCCCCTGTTTCAGCGTGCGCGAGTGGCTGCGCTAGACAGGCCATTGCGGGGGTCTGTAACCGTCTAGCATCCATTGCATAACCTGCATGGCTATTGGGTTCACAGGCCGCGCATCATCTTCGCTTTCCCAGCGTCGAACTGTGCGCGGGTCAGAATTAAGGATGTGGCCCAACTGAGTGGCAGATAGGCCCAGCTTGCGCCGAGCCTCTTTGAACTGTGTGGGTGTCATTGTGCTGCCTCAATATCTATGTGGTCAAGCCATTTGGTCAGCTTGCGTGTTATGCGGGTTTGAGCGTGTTGATCTGTTGGGCTTTGATAAATTACGCTGTTTAAGGCGTCGAGCAACAAGCGGGTTTCGTCGTCAGTCAGTGTCATTGTGCTGCCTCGAATTGAACCATTGCGGCGGTGATTTCGATGTAGGCAAAGACGCCATATCCAGCTTGACAGACGCCAGCGATTGAAGCTGCATTGTTTGTTATCTCGTAATCGTAGGTGTCATCTGAGCCGACACGCATTTCAGAAAAGCCTCGGCCTTCCTCAATCTCTGAGCACACTGCGCTCACATCCCAATCAATATTGTGGCGTTTTAATTCGGCGGCAACGTGCGATTGACCTTTGTCGTTCAGACACACTGGGATATACGTGTTGCCTTCAGTCCACCAATCGTCGTTTTCCCAAATCTTAATGAACTCGGCTTCATTGTTGGCGTTTGCCGCAATGCGCTTTGCCTCTGAGTCGCTAATGTCAAAGCGGCCTGCGATGTCGTTAATTTCTGAAATGTTCATTGTGTCTCTCCTGTGGATGGGCGTCATTGCCCGGTTGATGGTGGGGGTCATTTATTCTCCTGCTTTTACAAAGCTGTCGGCATAAAGAGCCGCAACTTGATCAGCAATATTTTTGCGCTTTTTGCTAGAGATTACGGTGCCGGTTGCTATAGCGTGATCAATGTTATTTGTTTTGCTGCCGTATTTGGCAAAGCCATTTTCAATTTTAAACATATAAGCTACATAGTCTGACCCGCAATTGCGAATGAAACCTACGGGCGCGTAGCTTTTGCTAGACGTCATTGCGATAATGCCATCGCGACCAAATGATACTTTTTTTTGCATTGTGTCTCTCCTAAGATGGGCGTCATTGCCCGCTGATGGGGGGGGGCCATTGTACTGTGTCATTGGCCCCCCCCCTGCGGTTAATTGATTAACGCTGTGCCTTTATCAGTGACGTATGCGTAACCGTCAGCTTCATGTATGCCACGCGAAATCAAACCTGCATCAATAAGCTTTTCCATTTTTGTGCAATATGTGCTGTAGCTTTTGGAAAAGTTGGTTAAAGGGCGGCCCAATAAATTAACATGGATTGGTTTTTTGACGCCGTGTTTTGCTTCTGATGCAACGGCGTTTTCCAAAATTTCGCGCTGTATTTTTGTCAGTTTCATCTTGTTCTCCTTAGATGGGCTTGATTGCCCTATACATCTAATATAGGGCCAATGGCCCGACATTGCAAGGAGGTAAATAAAAATAATTTTACCACCCCTGCATTTTATTTAAACATTCATCCCAGCGTAAAACGCAGCCGCCATCAAAGCTGCACTGACAGCCCCGTACAGCGCCTTGCGCGGCACCTTAACTGATATGTTGTCATCAGGCTGTTGAAGCGGCAGAGGAAACATGATGTCGGGTTGCGTCATAATTTCATCGATCTTTGCGCGCATAATCGGATCTTGCAATTTTGGCGCTGGTAATCTGCGCTTGCGTTTGGCTGGCTTGGCAATCGGTTTTAAAAACAGATCGCCACGTAGCGCCATAATAGACAATCTGTTTTGGATTGCCTTGCGGCTGCGGCCAAGCGTTTCAGCCATAAATGCAACAGACCTGCTTTGACTTTGCAAATCGATCAGCGTCTTTTCTTCGTCAGGCGTCCAAGCTGTATTTGATTTAGATGTTTTGACGTTTTTCATTTATTTTTCTCCAATTTTAATTTGCCGAGCAAGTCAGATCGCAGATAACCGCGCATCATTATATTTTGGCACATTTTCCAAGCTGCGTGCTTTGATCTGCCTGTTATGTCGGCGACCGCTTGATAGGTTGGACATTTGCCATGCGTTGCGTGATGTGCTGCGATTACTGACAGAACGACCGCTTGCTTGCGTGTGAGTTTAATGGACATGGCAAGGCAACGGGTTGCATTCGACTGACTCTTTTTTGGGATCGTCAGCAACTAAAACAAATTCAAATTTGTCAGTCACTATACGATCATAGCCGTCCTCTTTGAAATATTCTGCAATTTCAAAGCTGGCGGCATCCATCTTTTTTAACGCTATCCTTTTCTGTTTAAGGCTTGATTTAGGGTTATGAAGAATTGCCAGCCAATCGGTCCATTCATCTCCAAAGCTGTCCATTTCACCACGAACATCTTCATAAACAGTAATGGTTTTCATCGCAAAATCCCCCCAACATTATTTGCATAACATTGATCGATCAGCGCGCAGCCTGCCCAGCTCATTGCGATCATCCCGATAAATATTCCCGCTACCGCCACGAACTCCATCAAGATCGTCAATTTGTTGTAACTATCATGTGGAACCATGTGGGGCTGTGTGGGGGTCGTTTGGCACAACTTTTCGCACAAGTTGTTGATTTTGCTAGATTGTTGCGATCTTGTCAGGGTTGGAACTATATACATACTCATTTGATTTTACGCTCTTTTTTGGGTTGTTGTAACTAGACAGCGAAAACGTTGTAACTCTGCCGATGAAATTATCAGTATTTATTTCACAGAAACACCTCCATCCAGCGCAGCGCGCCTGTTGAATTTCCTAGTATAGCGAATTATTTCTGAAATTGACGCGTGACCAGTCCATGCACCAATTTGCAATTCGCTTGCGCCTAATTCTGCCCAGCGGATTGCGCGGCTTTTGCGCAAGCCATGTGCGGATCTATCCTCAAGACCAATTCGGCGCGCTTTGCCCGCAAACCAACTGCCGACCGCTTTGTGCGACCTTGACGCGCCATTTTGCGTGCAGACAAACGTCAAGTGCTTGTCAGATTGTGCATCTATACTTGCGTGCAGCATTTGCAGATCGTCAGCGTCAGGCAGTGCAAAGTCAGGCAATTGCCGCTTGAATGGTATATCAACCTGACCGCCTGTTTTGCCTTGGCGAAATGAAAGCCAGCCATCTTTGGTGACATTGCCTCTGCCAAGTCTAACTGCATCCCCTACCCGCGCGCCTGTCCAAAATAATAGTTCAAGCGCAAGACGCTCTGGGCGACCTATAGCGTATGCCTGTCGGAATTTGGCGATGTCACTTAGCGACCAAGGTACATGGCCGTCAGAGGCCGCGACAGCCGCTTTCGCGATGTTATCTGTCGGATCAATGATACCATATTCTTTGACCAAGAATTTTGCAAAATGTCGCCAAACTTTTAATTGATTGCGCTGGGCATGACCGTCGAATTGCGACAGGTCTTTTTGAACGTGCTTTGTTCGCAATCCGCTGATCTGCGCGCCGCCATATTGGTCAGATAATATTTCAACTCGCGCACGCCTGATTGATCTGACCGCGTCACTGAGCAAACCAAATTCATGCGATGATTTATATTTCACAGCCGCCTCGGCCAAGCTGCCGACATATGCTGGCTGTGCAACAACATCCTGCGACAGCCATTGTAGATAATAATTATACGCGGCGGAATATGCGGTGACAAACCGATCATCGCGAACGTGGAAATCTGGCATTTTCCAGACGTCAGGCAGTTTGCCACGATACCCTTTAGGCCTAAAATAATAC
>Ga0209816_1002738_pt1 | contig 12319 bp, 7 predicted proteins | sample CoawatmetaG01DNA_FD_187509 | JGI IMG/M metagenome (GOLD analysis project Ga0209816, IMG submission 187509) | Marine microbial communities from the West Antarctic Peninsula - Coastal water metaG017-DNA (SPAdes) (version 2) | ecosystem: Environmental > Aquatic > Marine > Coastal ... | reverse complement strand
TAACATGTAATATTAATAAGGGAGGTGTAATGCCTCCTTTATTATAATAAAAATAAACAATGGCTATAAACGTAAACACAGTATATCAAACTGTATTAATGATACTTAATAAAGAACAGCGGGGTTATATGACTCCTACTGAATTTAATAAAGTAGCAACACAAGTGCAGTTAGAAATATTTGAAAAATATTTTGATGATCTAAATCAGCAATTACGTGTTCCACAAGCGGATACAGATTACGCAGATAGACAAGAAAGTATTGATGAAAAAATGGCTGTTTTTAAAACGTTTGGAAGCGCTGAATACGACAGTTCTAATGTTAATAGCGGTCCTTATTTTACACTACCAACATCAGACGTATACAGCAATGGCGCTACTGTTAATTTTTATAAAATAGGTAACGTGCTTTATAATGATGAAAAAATAGTGCAAAGATTAGATAGACATGAATTTTATTATGTAAATCAATCTAAATTAACTAAACCAACTATAGTTAATCCAGTTTATTTATACGAAAATCAAAAGCTATTTATAAAGCCATTAACAATAATAGATAAAATAAAAGTTGATTATATAAGAAAACCAACTGATCCACGGTGGGGAATAACAGTAGGTAATCTAGGTCAATATCAATACAATGATTCAGTATACGATAAGAATCAAAATCCAACTGGATCTACTGATTTTGAATTAACTGAATCAGAACAAATAGAAGTTGTATTAAAAATATTATTATATTCTGGTATTATAATAAGAGATCCTGAAGTAATACAAACAGCAGCTGCGTTAGTGCAGGCTGATGAAGCAAATCAAAAAAGCTAATATAATATGGCAACACCTAACAACGGTATAATAACCGAAACAAATGCTCAGTATTATGCTGGTTCTCAAACCTTTGAACCTAGTACTAGCTTGACACTACCAGCTACATTTAATACAGATTTAATTTTTGGAAGTTTTAATCCAATCACTGCTGAATACAATAACAATAATTTTAGATTATACGTAAGTGCGAGTGGAGTTCCTAACACTTTTGTTGAATATATAACCACTTACACTGTATCTAATAACGTTATAACTCTACCATTAGCAAGAACACAATGGTTCGTTATTCAATTACTTAATAAATTTGGAGGAGAATATGGAGATAGAGATGCTTATGGTGATGTAGTTGAAAATAACTATGGTGGATACGCGTATACTTCGTTAGAAGATGTTATAACTAATTTTATGATAGGTTATGTTGGTGCTGGTAAATTAATTCCAAGTGCTAAAACAACTGATGTAATGTTTTTTGCTAAAAGAGGATTACAAGAATTTAGTTATGATACTTTAAAAAGCATAAACTCTCAAGAGTTAACTGTACCAGCTAATCTAAGTGTGGTCATGCCACAAGATTACGTTAATTATGTTAACGTATCTTGGATAGATCAATCAGGTGTTAAGCATATTATATATCCTACAACTTTAACTACTAATCCTTATAATATTCCAGGTCAAGACAACCAAGGCATACCAATACAAGACGATCAAGGTGACAATATAGATACAACCTCTATAACAGAAGAAAGATGGGCGGCTAATAATCTTGAACAAGTTAACGCTGCACAGAGTAATTTAGCAGGTTTATTAGCTTCTGAAGGCTTAGGTTTTGCCGGCATGTATGGAGATAATTACGTTGGTCAGCGATTTGGCTTACAACCAGAGACAGCTCAAATAAACGGATGGTTTACTATAAATGAAAGAGAAGGTAAGATGTCTTTTTCTAGCGATTTAGCCAATAAAATAATAGTATTAGAATATATATCTGACGGCCTTAGCTATGATGCAGATATGAAGATACCTAAAATGGCAGAAGAAGCTTTATATGCTCATATTTCACACGCTATTATAGCTAGTAGAATAAATCAGCCCGAGTATGTCGTTCAAAGATTAAGACGAGAAAGAAGTGCTAAGCTTAGAAACGCTAAAATACGTTTATCAAATATAAAATTAAATGAGTTTGTTCAGATTGCTCGAGGCAAATCTAAATGGATTAAATACTAAATAAATGGCAGAAGTTAAAAATGCTTTCATTAAGTCTAAAATGAATAGAGATCTAGACGCAAGGTTGTTGCCACCTGGAGAATATAGAGAAGGACTTAATATACAAGTTAGTAAATCCGAAGGACAAGATGTAGGTGCTTTAGAAAATGTTATAGGTAATAAACTAGCTCCTACTCTTCAAGGAGGTGGAGGTGGTGTTGATTTTAATTTAATATCTAATGTTCCAGCTGATGTAACTCAATTAAAATCTATTGGTATACATGGAGATGTAAATAGCGGATCTATATTTGTTTTTTTAACAAACTGGAAAGATAAAGTTATAGATAGCGTTCCTGTAAACTATAGTTCTTCTGCTTTAAATTATATATATCAATATAATACTATTTCATTAACAACAACTTTATTAGCTAGCGGAGCTTTTTTAAATTTTGAATTAGATAGTCCAATTCACGGTATAAATATAATAGATAATCTTTTGTTTTTTACAGACAACAGAAATCAACCTAGAAAAATAAACATAAGCAGTTTAAGTAATGCGGATGGAACTAGTAGATATACTACAGAAGAAAATGTTTCTGTAGCTAAATACAATCCATTTCAAACAATAGAAATGTACTATACTTTAGCCAGTATAAACTACACTTCTATGCAAGATGTTACATCTGCTTTCCTTCCAAACAACGTTGCTAATCCTTTTTTAAACGCACCGCTAGGTCAAACTATTCCTAATAGTGGTAAATGGCCTGGAGATCCTGATTTTTTAGAAGATAAATTTGTAACTTTTAGCTATAGATTTAAATTTTCAGATGGAGAGTACTCTATCATGGCACCATTTACTCAACCAGCCTTTATACCTAAACAAGATGGTTATTTTTTAACAGGAGATGAAGATGATGCATATAGAAGTACTATAGTTCAATTCATGGAAAACAAAGTAAACAATGTAGGTCTTTATATTCCTCTTCCTTACAGTGCAAGTACTTTAGAACAGAATTTGCATGTTATAGAAATAGATGTATTATACAAAGAATCTGATGGTTTAGCTGTTAAGGTATTAGAATCAGTACCTTCTTCTGTGTTTTCTATAGATTCAAGCGATCTTCCTAATACTACAAGTAAATATTTATATCAATACCAGTCTAGAAAACCTTACAAAACTTTACCTGAGGCTGAAATAATAAGAGTATATGACAAAGTCCCTGTAAAAGCTCAAGGTCAAGAAATAATAAGTAATAGAATTGTATATAGTAATTTTCAAGACAAACACACTCCTCCTCAGAGTTTAGATTATGACATAGCAGTAACAGTTAAAAATGTTTTTAATATAAATGCAACTAATCCTAGTTTATCTTATACTAGTTCTGTAGAGTATCCTATGCATACTATCAAAAAAAATAGAAACTATCAAGTTGGTATAGTTTTAGCTGATAAATTTGGAAGACAGTCTAGCGTTCTATTATCACCCGTTAAAACAAAGCAAGAAACAGATCTTAATGGTGTGACTTATGGAGGTTCTACTTTTTATCATCCTTACAATGCAGATATTGGTGCTCTTAATGATATTAACCAATGGCCTGGAGATTCTTTAAAGCTTTTAATTAATAGTCCAATACCTTTATCGCCTAATACTAATACTAGTTATCCTGGTGTTTATGATGGTAATCCAGGAACTGAAGCTCTTCCTAATCCTAACTATAATCCGCTAGGATGGTACTCTTATAAGGTTGTTGTTAAACAAAACGAACAAGACTACTACAATGTATACACTCCTGGTATATTAAATTTTTATCCAAATATTGTTCCACCGGCCGCAACTCCAGATCCTGCAAACAAAGTAGCGTTTATAGTTTTAATAAATGACAATATAAATAAAGTTCCAAGAGATTTAATTGAAGTTGGGCCAAATCAAAAGCAATACAGAAGTAGTGTTGAGCTTTTCGGTAGAGTAACACCTAAAGACGTAGAAAGTCCAAATGCAATTACAGGTAATACAGGTTATTACCCAGTAGTTAATGAAGTACCAAAAAGCAATATAGTTTCAACTATAGCTCTTCAAGATGATATGTTTGATCTTAGTACAGGTATAAAATTAGGTTCTGTTTATCAAACTGAATCTAATCCTTCTATTGCTAGAATGACTCAAGTTCCAAAAGCCGGAGTAGCAGTACCAACGCCTCCTCCGATAATACCCCCTAATCCACCTGTCATTGGATCTAAGTTTCCTTTACCTCAAGCCCTCGCAACAGTTCAAAACATTTTATTAGGAGTTTTTGAAACGGCACCAGTGGAGTCTTTGATAGACATATTCTGGGAAACGTCTACTACAGGTTTAGTTTCTGAATACAACGCAGCTATAGAAGCTGGATTACAACCTTCTGCATTTGCTAATTTTAGACCTTCTGATAATGGATGGACTCATGACGAGGCTACTATTAATAGCACGCAAGTCATACCAGATCCTTTAGCCGCGTTAGGTGGTATTGGTTTTTATCCAACAAAAACAATAAATTTAACAGCTGAACCCGTTGCTGGTAATGTAACTAGATTAGTTAGTGTTTATAACGCCGCTGATCCATTAACCCCTATAACTGACAATTGGAAACCACTTACTCGTGGTGCTGATTTTTCTTTAGCTGATGGCTCTGTTGTAGAGACATGGTTATTAACTGTTTCAGATATACCAGCAAATCCAGGCCCAGCTAATCCATTGTATTATTACGAAGACGACGCAAGAAATACGTTTATATTTAATTTTGAAGTTACGTTTGACGGTGTTATTAATGATATTACTGAAACTTTAGTTCTTGGTAATAAACCACCAGTTATAACTGAAGCGATATTGCCAAATTCAACTGTTATTCCTCAAAATGAATTAGCTACTACGCCTATAATTCTTCTTCCTTCGAGAATAAAAGAAAATGCAATAATAACTTATTATGGTATAAACGGGTATCAAGGTGTTACCGTTAATGCTAATGTGGCTATTGCACTTCAGCAGAAAGATCAATTAAAATGGAGTATAGTTGACGGTTCTCAGATACCTTCACCACTTGCTACGGGAATTCCTAATTTAACTATTAACGAAAGCTCTGGAGCTCTTTTCGAAACAACTGGCACAGCCGAAGGTAACTATTCTGCCACTGTACGATTGACTGATTCTGGAAATGCTTTTATAGATTTAAATGTTTCTGTAATATTTGGTAAGGCACAAATAAATACTGGTTTTGGAAAATCAGCATTAAAAGAAATATCCAAAGGCATGGAGTCCGCTGGAGTTTATTGGTCTAATGATTATTCTCAAACTAGTGTTATAGAAAACACAAACCCTAAATTAAATAACACCACTACGGGTAGAGCTGTTTTTGCTCCTGACGCTTCAGGAAATAATGGACTGAACTTGTCTCCTACGCTTACTTCTTCAAGAGACACTAAAAATAAAGTAGATCCAAATAATCCAGCTGGCCAAGACTGGATATGGTACAATACTAATTATAGACCAGATTATTTTAACAGTGGAATAACACCTACTGGTTTAACCAAAGGAACTGCTTTTATAAGATTAGAATACAAATTTATTCAGTCTGAAATTCCAGCTACTCTTCCAAACACAGAAGGTGGTGGTTTTGCCCGACTACCTAACAACGACGAGCAAGTAGGAGCTATGTGGCCTAGTTATTTACAGTATAGAGCTACTAGTAGTGATACTTGGGTGTACGCTATAGATATAGAAGGTCAAACAATAAAAATAGGTGGGCAACAGGCTAATTCTATATCAACAGGAGATAATTTTAAGCTTACTGGATTTACATCAAATGCAACGCAAAGTTCTCAAGCTCCAGTTTTATCAGGCCTTGACCGAGTTGATACAAAACAAGTTACCACTACTTTTCCTCAAATACGAAATACCGTAACTTTAACAAGTGTTTCTAATGAAATATACGCTATAGGAGAAGATCAAGGTGGATATGGTACTTCAACAAAATATGGAGAATATAGAATAGTAGTTAGATACCCTAGCGGTCACATAGGTTTTCAAGCCGTGCCCTTTAGACTTAATCTACCTACACCGGGTGGAAATACTATGGAAAACCCTTATTTTACTGGAAATGGTAATAGAATTAACAATCTTATAGGAGTTAAATTAAGTTTTGGTGATTTTTATTATCCACAAGGAGTGGCTGCGTCAAATTCATATTCTTATTTTATTTCAAGTAGTTCAAGTATTGATGCGCTTACAGCTTCGGATAAAACGCCAACAGTTACAGTGCACGCTAGGGAATGGTCTTTAAAGTATGTTTCTCAGCTTTATAGCGATTCAAACTTAACGACACCTATCACAACTGCTAATCTTCCTGATGGTTATTACAGCTATAGCGCAACTTCACCAGGTAATTATAATTCATCTAATGGTACGGGTAATTCGTATGTTTTAGGCACTGAAGTAAATATGGGTAATATACCTAACAATCCTGTACCTAAAAGAAGATGGACTGGTAACTTTGTTAATGGTAAAAAAGTAGCAGGATCAGCGCTACCTAACACTGTTGTTGATTTAGGACAATAGTATGGAATTTAAGAGTTTAATAAGTGATAATATAATATGGGAGCAATAGAAATAAAATATTTTAATAGTTTTATATTAAGAAAAACATTAGACGCAGCTGGTGATGCACCTATGTGGAATGGCTCTAGGGGAGATAATACTTTCGAAAATTCAGGTGTTATTCCAGAAGCGCAATGGGCACCAAAAAACGCATCTAATTGGGCTGTAGAAGAGTCTAGAATAAGAGGTGGATACAACAACGTATCAACTGGCTATGGAACTAAAGCTTATTTAGTTGAAGATGAGCCAAATGCACAGCGCAGAGGAAATGCTATGATATATTCAGGTATTTTTAATTCAAGAACAGGTATAAACGACACTAATGTTTTTTCTGTAGGAGAAGACATAACTAAAAGCGTAAATCCAGCTAATGGATCTATACAAAAATTATTTGCTGAAAACAATAATTTAACTATATTTCAAGAATCTAAAGTAAGTAGAGCCCTAATAGATAAAGATGCTATATATTCTGCTGAGGGAGGCCAAATATCTACAACTGGTTTAGTTGTTATCGGTCCTGTATCCGCTTATGCAGGTAGTTTTGGTATAAGTAAAAATCCAGAAAGCTTTGCTATGTATGGTACTAGAAAATACTTTACAGACAAAGACCGAAATGCCGTTTTAAGACTTTCTAGCGATGGTTTAACAGAAATATCTAATTACGGTATGACTGATTACTTTAGAGATCAATTAAGTATCTTAAACAACACTACAGGTGTTGGTAAAGTTGTGGGATCATGGGACATGCACACAAAGCAGTACGTTATATCTTTGCAGCCAAAAAACGAACCTTTCAATACACTATCTTTTGATGATAGCGTTAATGGTTTTCCTAGCTTTTTTAGTTATAATCCAGATCATGGTATAAGCATGAAAAGCAATTATTACACTATGAAAGACGGATCTTTGTATTTACATTACAAAGAGAATGCTGTTAGAGGTAATTTTTATGGAACTCAATACGACTCTAGCATAACTTTTATATTTAATCCAAAAGTTAGTGCTTCTAAAGTTTTTAAAACTATAAACTACGAAGGTAGTAACGGATGGCAAGTAGATAGTATAACTTCTGATGTTACAGGTATATACAGTGTTGGAACTACAGGAGATCAAGCTGAGCTCGGTAGTCAAGATACTTCGGCTTTAATATACAGCTATAATCAAGGTGCGTACGACGATTATGGTAATGAATCTGGTCCTGGAGTAACGTTAATTCCTCCAATAAATCACGCTGGATTTGATCGAAAAGAAAATAAATATATGGCCAACTTAGTGAACTATAGTATAGCGGCTATTGGTGAAGTAGAACTTGGCGTAGAACAAGAAGGCTATAGATGGGGTTCAACTATGACTGGTATAAAAGGTTATTTTGCAACTGTTACAATGTCAACCGATTCTGTTACAGATGTAGGTGGTATGAAAGAATTATTTGCTGCATCTTCAAATTACGTAGAATCATCATATTAAATTAAATCAAATTAAATGAATACATTACTTAAAGTTAAAAACAATATTTTAGCTAAAAGTTTTAATAGTAAAGTTTCGGCATTGATAAATAATGCTATTAAAAACGAATCTAACGACTTGTTAATACATAACAACGGTAATATTTGTAGAGAGAATAGCCATTTAGTTACTTTTAAACATGATTTTGCTCCAGGTATATATTTAAGACAAATGACTATGTGTGAAGACTCCGTTGTTCTTGGCGCTATACATAAAAGAGATCACGCTTGGTTTTTATTAAAAGGATATATAACTGTTGCTAGTGAAAAAGGAGATCAAGATTATAAAGCTCCTTATTTAGGTTTTTCAAAAGCCGGTATACAAAGAGTTATATACGCTCATGAAGAATCAGTGTTTCAAAACGTATTTAAGAATCCAAAAAATATAAAAGATATCGATTTGCTAGAAGAATACAACTGCTGCATTAATAAAGAAAAATATACAGAATATGTTAATAATAAATGAGATAACAACTTTAATTGATTCGCTCTGCGTAGAGTCAACCCAAGTTGTGTTAGGTAATTTAAAAGGCGAAAGACTATATAGCGCGTCTGCTATAATCATTGGAGCCGCAATAGGAGGTGCAGCGAGTTTAATTAGCGGCATATTTGGATCTTCTTCAGCTAGCAAAAGAGCAAAAAGAGCCGAAAAAGAAAAAAGACGCTTGACTGGAGAACTAAATCAATTAGAAAGAAATAGACAATCTATTATAAATCCCTATGAAGGCGTAACTGACTTGTCCTCTATGGTTAATGACCTTAGTAGTATAGCTAGCAACCCATTTGACTCTTTAAGCGTTTCTACTGCAGGAGCTGAGATGCAAGCCGAACAAACAGACATAGCGCTAGCTAACACATTAGACACTCTTAGGTCTACTGGAGCAAGTGCTGGTGGTGCTACTGCTTTAGCTAGAATGGCTTTAGAAAGTAAAAAAGGCATATCAGCTAGCATAGAAACACAAGAAGCTACTAATGACAAGCTAAGAGCGCAAGGAGAGCAAAATTTGCAAACTGTTAAACTTTCAGAGGCTAAAAGAGTTCAAGGAGCTTTAATGGGTGAAGCGGGTAGAATCCAACAAGCAGATGTTTCTGGTAAGGAATTTGTTTATAGTGAAAAAGAAAGAAGAGAAACAGAACAATTAAATAGAAAGCAATCTCAAATAACTGGACAAGCTCAAGCAGCTGCACAGGCTAGATCCGATGGAGCAGCTAGCATGTCAGCTGGTATAAATGCTTTTGGTAATGTAGCTAGTAGCTTTATGTCAGCAAAAGCCAAGCAAGGCTAAAAAAAAGAAATATTAATAATGGGAGCATACGAAAATCCAATAACAGTAATAGACAGAGAATCAGGTAAGATCTGGGCTAACACTATAAAAGCTATAGGCAATCAAACTGTTAGTTTTATAGAAAAGCAAGAAGCTGAATTGTCTAGACAACAGAAAGAACAGCAGATAGCTTTAGAAAAAAATGCTGAATATATAATAAATAATCAAGCTGAGTTTTCTAAACAGATGTCTAAAAATGGAGTTAATAATCCATATTTGTTTGACGCAGGTAAAGCTTTAATAGACGACATGGCTAAAGCTACTATTAGTATAAAAGCAGCTAAAGGCAAAGAAGCTCAACAAGAGGCTCTAAATTATTATTCTACTCTTCAAAAATCTTATACTAATTTAGTTTCAGGTATTAAAACTGGAGCAGATGCAGACCAAGTTTTTCTCGAAGATATAACTAACTCAGAAAATAGACCAGGAACTCAAGGTGGAATGTCTGTTACTGGCAAAGGCTATGAAGCTTACAAAATGAGACAAATGGTTAGAACAGGCCAAGGGCAAGGAGCTATAGAACAATATATTCCTCAAGCCGACGGCACTTGGAATGTTAGATATAGTGGCGGCATATATGGGGATGAAGTTGTTGAAATACCTCAACAGCAATCGTTAAATTACGATCCAGGGATTGTACCTAATTTAGATAACGAATTAGGTGAAATATTTAAAGCTCCCAGCGGCACTAAAGATGGTCAAAACTTTGGAGTATTGACAAAAAGTGGAGCTGTTAGTGAGCAATATCTTGGTAAAATAAAAATTGTAAATGGTGATCCAAATCAAGATGGAGAATATGTGCAATCAACAGTACAGAGGGTAAACATGCCAGCTGTTATTTCAGCTATAGAAGGTCCTATTCGTGCTAAAGTTCAAATGTATTTAAAAGATAGAGACACCGCTAACGTTATTTGGAGAGAAATATTAGGTCACAATGAGGATTTAAGTTTCAATGAAAATGGAGTAGGTATTTCAATTGAAGATCAAAAACTTTTTGAAGAAGAAGTTTTTAATAGAGCTAAGTCTAAGTTCTTGCCTAATATGAAAATTGAGAATAACGAAATTACATCTGGATACGAAAAAACTATCAATTCTAGAATAAAAACTATAAAAGATAAATATAAAGGTAAAAAAGAAGATGCTACTAAAGAGATAGCGTTATCTGAAATTAAAGGCTTTACAGCTAATCCTGAAGATTACTTGAGACAGTTCATGCCAAAAAAAGGATTTGAATTAGAAAAAGCCGAAAACGGATCAATAATAGGAGTAACAGTTAATTACGGTGATGATGAAGAAGATCCTTCTTATGACCTTAGACAGCGTTCCGATGTTATTAGATTTTTTAGAGACGAGTTAATAGAAGATATAGGTGCTACCCCAACAGAAAGAACAAAAATATTAAGAGAGATGGGTGACCTGTTTAATACAAGTCAAGACGAAACTACGTCGTCTAGCAAAGAAGAATTTCAACAAAAATACAATTACTAATGGCAGAACTTTCAGAAGAACAAAGAGAACAGTTAGATGGCATAGTTCAAGAGATGATTTCTAACAATGAGTCTGAAGATGATATACAATTTGTTGTAGATGATTTTAAAAATAAATACGCGGGAAAGACAACTCCCACAGATCAGGACATATCTGTGGATGCAATAGAAGTGTCCGAGAGTACGGATTTAGAATTGGAAGATACTTCATCGGAGTCCGAGGATAAACCAGAAGAAGATGTAGAAGCTGAAGGTTTTATTGGCAATGTACAAGATTTTTTTAGCGATATTGGTACGGCTATAGAACAAGGCTACATGCAGGGTGAACGAACTGATGAAGGCTTAGATCTTGCGGGTTTTGTAGGTGAAAAAGGAGATGATGAAGAGGTTACGAGGTGGATAAAAGGACAACAGAAGCAAGCTAGATTAAATTCTCAGTCTTTCGAGATGAAAGAGTTTGATAAAATATATGAAGAAGCTGGAGGTGGAATGTGGGGTTTTTTAAAAGGCGTTGCTTATAATCCCTCTACATTAACAAGCATGCTAGCTAGTTCAATGGCTTCTCAATTTAGTTCTATTGTAAACTCCGAAGAAGTTCAAGGTGCTGCTTTAGCTGCTGGTGCTACTGGTGTTGCTGCTGGCGCTGCTGCTACTCCCTTTGGAATGGTAGCTGGTGGTTTAGCTGGTGTAATGACTGGATCTATGGCCATGATGGAAGCTGGATTAACCTTTAATGAGCTTATGATGGAAGAAATTGGTGGAGACATTAATGATCCTGATGCAAAAGCCAAAATAAAAGCTGTTCTAGATAATCCTGAAAAATTAGCAGAATTAAAAACAAAATCAAGAAATAGAGGTATAGCTATAGGAGCTGTTGAATTAGTGACTTTAGGTGCAGCTAGAGGAGTAGGAAGTAAACTAGCTTCTAAAGCTTTTGGTAAAATAGCTAGAGGAGCAGCTGTTGGTGGAATAGAAATAGCAGGTGGTGGTTTAGGTGAAGTTGCCGGAAGAAAGGCTGCTGGTCAAGAATTAGACGCAAAAGAAATTGGATTTGAAGCATTTGCAGGTTTAGGAAGTGCTCCTTTAACCATGAGTATGCAAGCTACTAAGCTTACTAAAGCTATTCAATCTTCTGAAATAAGTAAAAAAATTAGAGACTCTAACGAATACGGTAGTTTAGCTGATGCCTATAAGAATAATGAAGATGGTAGCTTTACAACGAATAACGTTGATGTTGAAATAAGTAAATTTAGTAAGTCAGCTCAAATATTAGATGATCAAGTTACAGAAAATATTGCAATTGGTGAATTGACTGAAGAAGAAGGTAATGCTATAAGACAAAATTTTAGAA
>Ga0209816_1002737_pt1 | contig 12322 bp, 5 predicted proteins | sample CoawatmetaG01DNA_FD_187509 | JGI IMG/M metagenome (GOLD analysis project Ga0209816, IMG submission 187509) | Marine microbial communities from the West Antarctic Peninsula - Coastal water metaG017-DNA (SPAdes) (version 2) | ecosystem: Environmental > Aquatic > Marine > Coastal ... | reverse complement strand
TGACGATCAACTTCAAGTTTTGCTCTTGTACATTCATCAATAGATTCCCAAGGAAATTCTTCCAACAAAGCTTTCATTCTTGCGTCATCAGGTTCCACTGGGGAAATATGATAAGAAGTTTGAAGTTCTTTTCCACCGTTTTCATGAACTCCAACTTCATCATCACCCGCATGAACTGCGCCAGCTGGGGGTGTATAATTATATACAATCTCAAGGGCAGTTAACTCATTATTTATATAGTAAACCTCAACAACCTTTCCGACGAATGGAAATTTTGGATCACCATTCGCAAAATATGCATCAGTTTCTTTATTCTCATATGCCATAATTAATCTCCTACCCTATGAAACGTGTATTCTTAAATTGTATGAACTAATTGCCTGTGCCGAACCACTAGGTTGTTCCTGTGCTCTATAATCATCACCAACTTGTCTTGTTCTATAAGTTGAACCATCTAACTTTGTATTTACCATTGCTGTTCCACGAACATTTCCACTACCACTAGTTCCTACATTATAGGATATTTTATGGTCATTAGTAGAATGAGCAGCCTCAAATCTTAGTAAATTACCAAATAAAGTTGAAGCATCTGCAACACTATATTCTTGAAGATTATTGTTTCCATCTATATGTAGTGGACTTCTTGATGGTGTATTATCAACACCATCTCTTACATGAAGAAAATAACTAGTTATTGTTGTTGGTTGGTCAAGTGTCTCAGGAATACCAGCAGCAGTAAATGCACCTGCATTGGCTCTAGTATCAATAAATACTGCTGTAGTAGAAACGTTTGTATATCCACTAGCCGCAGTCGCTGAATTTGTGATAGTAAAAGTTCCAGCAGTAGCAGATGATTCTGCTGCGGTTGTCATAGTCAAAATTGTAGGGAATACAAATGTGTCTAACATATCAGTTAAAGTCATTGCTCTAACCGCACCCGCAGTTGAATCATAATATACAGGAAAACTTATTCCAGTATCACTAACATGTCCAATCGACCCACTAGCAGTATATGCTAGATTAATCTTATCGAATGCAACAGTTACAGTTGCAACGTCAGCAGTCTCAGCTACCAAATCAAAGTTGGTAGCGTCTTGACCAGTTGCACCAGCCTTTGTTCTAGTATCACTCATTGCAGCAATCAATGCACCACTATTAGCAACTTGCGTAAGAACAGCAGTAGGATTCTCTGAATATATAAACTGCATCTTCTGTCGCCATTGAGTAACTTCACCAGAAGACATGGCAGTTAAATTACCATTTAAAAAATATAAAGGACTTCTTACTGTCATTTTAAGTTACTCCCGGCGCAAATCCGGCAACTGAGTTTAATATATGCCCACCCGAATCACGAATTTCTATAACATTTTTTTGCATACCAGCATGAAGGAACGGCATGTTTTCCATATGAACATTACTACCAGCGTTAGTTGATGAACCATCTGTACCATCTAAGAGTATATTATCACCAGCATCAGTTCCGTCAGCAGCAGATTGATTCATAACAATTAATACATCTCCACCCCTTCTTACCAAAGTTTGACCATCGCCATTTGGGCCGTTGTTGGCGCCGCCATCTGAAACCATCAAACCTTTATCAGGTCTATGGAAAAGATAAACTTCCTTATCAGCGCCAAAGTAAATAAAAGAACCATCAGATTTCAAACAAAAATCATCACCAACGGTAAGATCAAGAGAAATTCCAACACCACCAGCTACAGTTAATGCACCGTCTGTGGCAACTGTATTAGCAGTCGTTGCAGTTATAGCAACTACACCAGCAGAGGAGATTGTAACAGCATTAAGATCACTAGCAGAACCGATTGACCCGCCGTCTTGGATTGTGATACTTGCATTAAATACAGGCCGGGCGCTAAAGGTAGCAATACCAGTAACTAAAGCGGTTCCAGATATATCTACATTACCATTAATATCAATTAGGGTTGAGGTTAAGTCTATTTCATCGTCTGCAGCGATTGACAAATCACCGTCAGCAGTTGAACTAATGTGAATTGCAGTATCACGAAATATTATCTTTTTATTTGTAGCCATTGTTATGGCATCTGCTTGTGCAAGTGTACCACTAATCTCTACATTACCATTGATATCAATAAGTGTAGAGTTAAGTTCTATCTCATCATCGGCATTAATGTCTAGATCACCATCAGCTGGAGAACCGATATTAATTGCAGCGTCACGAAACTGTACTACCATTGCAGCATTAAGTAATATCCCAGTATCGTGAACATGAGTTAAAGTTACATCTTTACCCGCACCAAAAGTTAATACAGCAGCGTCACTAAGTAAGAATAAGTCATCTCCAATAACAGCATCCAAGGCTACAGACAAACCACCATCAGTCTGCAATGAACCATCAGTTGTAGAAGTTGCAGCAGTAGTATCATCTGTTTTAATAATACCACTTGCAGTTACCGTACCAGTTACTGCTAGGGCCGAACCAGTAAAAGTTAAGTTTGCCTCACCGTTACCACTATTAGAACCTGTAGCAGTAATAACACGGTTGTTACCGTCATTATTCAAAGATAAACCATCAGATTGATTAGCAAAAGCTAAGTTTCCATCACCATCAGTTGCAAGAAGTTGATTTGCAATACCATCAGCAACAGGCATTCTAAACTGAATACCACCAGCAGCTGGGGGAAGAAAAAGAGAACCTAAGAGGTTGTCACTTGTTGCAGACTGATAAGCAAATCTTGCGTTAACAGAAGACTCATCAACATTTTCTCTAGTCAAGAATACCAATGCATCTTCAGTTGATACTTCAAGGATTATAAATTCTTCATAATCCTCAAATGTAGGATTGACAATATGATCATTTGTTCCTTCTTCATAAATAAGAGCTTCACCAATGTTAACGACCACACCTTCTACATCAGTTGCATCTCCATCAAGAATGATTGCACTAGATGAATTTGCACCACTAGAATTAGTTCCATTAAGAAGAATAATATCATCAATATCTCTACCTATTAATGCTATCGTTCCTGTCTTGTTTTGAACTGTTACTGTTCTATCAGCAGTAGGATCAGTGATTGAAAGGGTTGTTTGAAACTCATCTATTGTTGAACCCTCAAATACAAAGTCTCCAGAAAATTGATTAAGAGGATTTATAAGATGATCCCCTGTTCCTATTTCATATAAAAGTGCCTCACCAACATCCACACCAACTGCGCTAGCATTAAGAATGATTGCACTAGACTCATCTGTACCACTTCCATCTGTTGCATTAAGAACAACAACATCGTTGATATCTCTACCCGTCAATGCTATTGTACCAGACTTATCTTGCATTGTTACTGTTCTGTCAGTAGTAGGATCAATTATTACAAGGGTTGTTTGAAAATCATCAGCTGTAGTTCCCTCAAATACAATCTCTGCACCAAATTTCAATCCTTGAATATCTGATCTAAGAGTATTAAAAGATCGACGAAATGTATCTAATGAATCGCCAGTAGTTATTGAAGCTGCTGTAATTGTTGCCATTATTCTTTACCCACCAACTTTTCTAATAGAGTTTTAATTTCGTGCATCTCGCATTTAATATTATTTATCTCCCTTGTCGCAGACCTTAAATCATCTCTTTGCTTTTGTGCCGATTTAGATCGAGAAACTGCTCGATCATAGGCAGTCGTATTAGTATTAACAATAGCTCCTGAATGTTTATCTCTTACGAGGTCTACATTATCTTCTACTTTTATATAATTTTCCATATTATGTCGCCAACGCTAATGCTCTAAAGTCTTTGATTCTTGGTGGTTCAGAAGAGTTAGTCGATTGCATGACAATTTTAATTGAGAACGCAATAAAATCATCTAGTGCATCACCAACACCATCATCTGTAACACCGGCAGTAAATAGATACTCTTGAAAATCATCACGCCCCAAGGATGGGTTAGTGACAGAATCGGGAGAACCATCACCATTAAAGTATTTCCAATTTAATTCATCAAAGTCACTAGCATCGTCTGACCTCAAGATTTTAAACATAACTTTAATTTCTGAAGATGTATCTCTGTTCGCACTAAAGAACACTTTCAACGCTGTCGCTGACTGGGCCAATGAAGCTTTTCTTGTGCAGTATATCGCAACATTATTATCACCAACTGATTCAGTTGAATCTCTATATTCATCAGTTGGAAAAACATCAGAAGCAGAGTCAATATTATTAATTCTATTTGAAACAGCAAGGCCTGTCATTCTCTGTGTATCAATAACAGGAGATAGATTTTCTTGAAAACTTGATAGGCTACAAGTTAATGATAATGATTTTTGACCAGCAAGTTCATTTGTCTCGTTAATTGCAGAAGCAATCATATATGGAGAATCATAATACACATTTTCATTTAATGGTATTGGAGTTGCGTTTGAAATAGTATCTTTAATAAATGATGCTTGAACACCAGATGCACTTGTTGCAGATGTCCCTTGTTTGACTGTTAAAATAGATGTACCTGTAAGTTGCATGTTTGATATATTCATCTGTGCAAGGTCATACAACATATTTTCTGATGCATAAGCATCATCACCGCCGTTCTGAGCTCGTGTTATACCAGTACCATCAATAACGGCGTTAGTAGCTACCGTAATCGTGTAACTATCAATATTAATATTACTGATTGATGTAAACGTTTTATTAGCAGCAATATTATCAGCATCTGTAACGTAGTGATTGATTTCTGTGAATGGTATTTTATGTAACTGATATAATTCTACAGGAGAACCAGCAGCATGATTTGCTCCAGATTCACCAGCCTGGTTACTACCAAATCCTCTTGTTGCACTACTAATTGTATTACTACTTATGGAAGAATATTGTATTATCTCGTTATTGATTCTTATCATCCAGTTGTTAGATGCGTCCCTAGAATATTTACCAGCAGTATCATTAAAATTTGTACCGTCAGCAAGGACAATAGTTGTCGTTGTATCATCAATCGCATTTGCCAAGGTTGTTGTAGCACCAGACTTAATATCCATAAACCTAACATTATTATTAGTTGTGTTCATATTATGGTTTGGATGTAGAACTTGGATAACATTACTTCCATCTTGGAAAATCATAGGATTGATTGGTAGTCTAACTGAAGACTCGTTACCACCCGACAACCCAGTAGAAATACCTGACCTTTCGGGAACTGGTAGTTGATCATTTACAAGAGGCACCGTTCCTGAAAGTGCAGTAAACGAACACCTATTCATTTTAAATTTAATATCTTCCATAAGAGAAGGAGCCCAAGTTCTATTATTATGAGACTTAAACATAACCCCAACATCTGGTTGTTTAGAAACTGTCCTTTCTGCAAACAATGCATTAGACGTTGAGGTTGCTGTACCACCAACACCAGCAGCAGCCAATGTAGATTGAATTTCTGTTTCACCCATTCGAGCAATCCAAATCTTATGAGTTGGTACTTGTGCAAGCAAACAGAAACAATATTCTAAACCCGACTGTAAATAAACAGGGCTATTAAATTTAAAGTTGGTTGCTTTTTGTCCAGTTTCATCAATCGAAATATTTGCAGGGTCTTTTACAACCCGACCAAACGGCATAATTTTTGGGCCAGGATAACCGTTGACTACATTTCTCAACTCTAGTGTTACAGGGAATACCTCATCCTTTTCAGAAAAGAATATATCTATACTTGAAACAAACGCTCCTCCAGACTCTTCTATTAAAAAAGTCTGTGCTAACGGATCATCATCGTCCTCACCACCATTACCATCATCATCATCCTGCGCCTGCGGCACAGGCGGTGGAGGTGGAATAAATGAGGTAGATTGACTAATAACATCAGAGAAAATTGATGTTGAAGAATTTGTATTAGATTTACTCAATTCTGCATTTCTTGTTGCAATAATAGTTTCTTGTTCAGTTTCTAAAATACCTGTGGCATGGTAGATTGTTTGTCCTGCTGTAATAGGGTCTGTAGATGTGATATTTGTTGGACTTGCAGTAAGTCGAAATGAAATCTCACCAGTTTTAAATTTAAGGTTTCCTGTCACTTTAGGATCAGGAAGACTGAATACTCCTTTAACTCTACCAGATGGGCCGGTTATTAAAGCATCACCAAAAATTAAACTTGAATCAGATGTTGAGAACCCCTCTAGTGGTTTTGTTAAGGAAGAAACATCTACTTTATCAAAGAAAGGATATAGTTGTGTATTTGGTAAGAAACTATTTCCTTCAAAATTTATTATTTTAGGTCTACAAAACGGCAGCATGGCCCTTGCAATAACTTTAGTTCCTTGTGATTCAAGGTCAATTTTTTCAATAACATCAGTTTTAATACCAGTTCTACTCTGATCTGTTCTTACTGTACTAACTGTTCGTGATGTTAAGTTATTACCACTCCACCAAGAACTACTTGATGAAGCTGTTGTTCCAGACCATTGAGTTTGCCAAGCATTCCACACCGTTCCTATTGAATTTTTATTATCTTCATAAAAAGTATCAAAGTTACCCTCTACATTAACAATTAAATCGGGAGCAACCTCTGTTTCAAACCAATCATCACTTTGTGGGTCAAGAGAAACATGTCCTTCCCAATTAGATAAAAGAACAGGAGTAACTCTTTCAACTCTAGTTGCAAATGGTTGATCAAGTAAAGTAACTTCTTTGTAAGGTAAAGTTATAAGATCACCAGTTTTTTGATAACCAAAATTAGCACGTTCTGTATCAGAAGTAGATTGTTCTACTATAGAAAATGATTTAGTCTTGGAAGCTGGCCGCAATTCATTATTTTCCATATCAATAGAACACTGATAGTCTTGGTGTTTAACATCACCAAGACGATGACCTTGGAAAGCATCAACCACAAATCCAGATTTAAATCTATTTAATCCATTAGCATCAGTAACTTCAAAACTCTCTGCATCACGTTCTAATAAAGATAAGTGTGTATAATATTCTAAATTTCCAATACGATCTTGAAGCTTACCAATATCCTTCATAGTGAAACGTTGATTTTTTTCTCTTCGTATAACGACATCTCTAGGAGTAAATGTAAATGGTGGAATAAATAGTTCTGCCAATTTCATTGTCGAAGCTCGAGCCTCTGGAATTTGAGGATTTTCAGAAGAATCACCTTCAGTTATAGTAATATTACCACCAATATCAATATCAATTATTGCTCTTTTACCTAAGTAATATTCATAGTCTGCCTGTACCAAAGAACCTGGCTTGAGGAAGTTATTTGCAGAAGCGCCAGTCCCATCATATTGTCGATGGAAGAAATCAAATGAATATCCAGTTATTGCATCAACTGTTTCAACAACAGCTGTTGCCCCCACAGCATCTTCTACACTAGGTCTAAAATCAAAAGTGTTATATAGTTTATAAAACCCAGTAGGAGCAGGAGCTTCAGGATCAACTTTTGTAGCACTATATTGTGGAATATCAACATAGTCCATTTGATTTGCAACGTCACTATATGAATCAACGGTTAGAACATCACCAGCACTATGTTCAAGATAATCAAATACAATTAATAATCGACCAGTAGGAGCTGGCAAACCGCTTCTTCTCTCAATACGAGAAATATCATAGTAATTGTCTCGTTGGCCAGTGTCTAATTGATAGTTGGAAGTTATAACAGAATCACCCTCAGTGACACTACCAACTGTCGAAGTTGCACCAGAAGATTCAGCAGTAATTACCTCATTTACTGAAAATCTTTTAGATGAACCAGAAGTATATACTAACTGTACTGGAGATGTTGTAGTAATAATTCTTGCTGTGGCATTAGTTGATGCACCAGTAATCTTTTCACCTCTAGTGAAAGTACCTGTTGTTGTACCTAAAGATATTGTTGGTGTATTTGCATCAGTACCAGAAGCTCCAGATTCAAATACTGCCATCAACCTAAACACATCACTTCGTCCCAAAGAAATTTGTCTGTCCGTTGGTCTAGTTCCAAATGCAGCAGTTGCGCCTGGAATGACCTTAACTTGTTTCATTAGTTTTGTTGTTTTGGTTTTTTGAACAACTGAACTCTTAGAGAGAGTTGTCATAATTTTAAGTTTAGCACCAGTACCAAATACAATAGGATTGGTAATCGTAAGAGTTCCCGTTCCAGCGCCGGAGAATCCACTAGAAGCACTAACAACATCTCCAGATTTAGAAGAACCAGAACCAGCAATTAGAACTGAAATTGTATAGTCGGTTTCACTATGAGAAAGAAATGTTTCATTTGTACCAGCTGAAACTGTTACCGCACCAGAAGAATTTGTGTTCACAATAAACTGTCGGCGAATTGTAAGTTGTGTATCACTTTCTCCGCCATTTGATGCAGTTAATAAAGTTTTTACTGGACGTTTCGCAAGTCTAAAGAGAGAAATATTTTTTTCTGCATCTTCTAACTTACAAATAAACTTGAGAGAACCAGTACCACCAGATGCAGCTGTTTGCAACGCAATCGGATCACCTTCCACCTCTGTTAGAATATTATCTCCATTGTTTAATCCAACATCAGTTGTTCCATCTAAGTCTAAGAAGGAAGAAGCAGTAGCAACGGCGGTGAGTGCAATATCAGCAGTGAAGTCTTGACCAGCATCAGCGTCATCACAAACAACAGACCGAACTTGGTCAAAAGATTTTGATTGAAAGGAAAGAATGGTTAAATCAGCATTACCAGAATTTTCTACTAAACCACCCGCTTCAGCAGAGTTAGATGAAATAATTTTTTCACCGACTTGAAAAATTCCGTTAACGTTTGTGAGAACAAGATCAGCGCCTGAAGTTTCTTCACCAAATATAAGACCAGTTGCACCACTATTACTTCCTGTAACAAGTTGTCCGCCATTTGCGGCGATAGATAGTAATGTTGGACTTGGTGTTCCAGATAAAGTTATTCTAACAAACGGACGAACATCAAAAACAAAAAGTTTGTAAATAGCATCAGCTTGGCCAGGAGTACCAGAAAGATGTTGATAAGTCCGAACCCTTGCAACACCAATTTTTGTTCCAGTGGCAGTGCCACGGGCTGAGGTTGCAGTGTCATGTAAAGATAGTTGTTTGAATGGGGTTGACTCACCAGAAATAAATGATACATCTGGAGTTCCAAACAAATTATTTACGGTTACAAAGTTACCAACATCAAACGCTGTATTACTAGAATTAACCGTATTAAATTCTCTAGACTTCTTTAAATCAATTACAGTAGGTGCAATTTTTTCAATCTCAAAACCCTTAACATATGCCTTACCAGAAGAAATTTGTAATGCAAGAAGTGATTCAGAAGCAATACCATTACTATCTGTTATTGTTCCAGACTTATATACACCCTTATAATCTACAGGGCCAACACTAGCATCAATAGATTCTTTAACTTGGAATGTAAATGGCCTTACAGTATAGTTACCAGATTCATCAAATGTTCTACGAGCAAGTGTCTCTTCAAGGATAGAGTACTCTGTATTCCTTGCATGTCTTATTATTCTACCACCCTTAATCCTCAACAACTCAATGAAATTTTTATCGTCTGTTGCAGAAGTTACAATAGATATAAGAGTTAGAGTAAACTTTAGTCGGTGTGCGCCTTTAGCTGCAAAGTTAGATGATCCAGTTGCATTATCTAATAGAGATGTATCAAGTTCTGGTGTTATAATTGACTCATCAACTCTCAGTCCAATTTTTACATTCAGTCCGAACCCACCTCTATATTTGTCAAGAATAATATTTTGGTCAGCAACATTAACAAAATGACCTCTAACAAAATATACACCAGCCGAAATTGAAGCCATGCATGCTTTTCCAGCGACAGCTCCAGTACTTCCGTCTACAACTGTATTTATATCATCTGTTTCTAAAATCACGGTTGTTATAGAAGCTGCGTCTGCAGCAAACGTTGTTGAACCATGAGTTATTGCAACATTTGCACTAATATTTTCATTAATAACAAACTTGTCAAATCCACTAGCGTCTAGAGGGCCTTGTGATTGTAGACTATCAAGAGCTTCAAACGTATTCTCTACGGTTTTTGTTCCAGCAAGCTTGGATGAAATATAACTACCGAAAAGTGTCACAGGATCAGTTGATGTCGCAGCAGTCGAAGCAGTAACCATAAATTTAATGCCACTGGTTGCCCCTGTAATAATAACAGGATTTTCAACATTAACATATTGAGTATGGTCAACCGATTCACCACCAAAAGAACTCTGAAGTCTAACGTATCTTGCGGCGTCCTTTCGACCTTGATAACTTGATGCGCCGGGAATAACCACTGTTCCATCTTTGAACATGTGACTGAACCCCTGTTCAATTTGATTCTGAAGGGTTGATTGAAGTTGTGTTAATTCTCTTGCCTGGATAGCAAATCCAGGCCGAAATAACGTCCTAACAAAATTATCATCTTTGTCGAAATCATCATAATATGGCGCAACGTTAAGGTCTGTATTTTGAGGCATTTATTAAAACTCCACGATTACTTTAATATCTTCTATTTGATCTGAAGACCTACTAATTGGTTTTCTATTTTCTATGTATATAATATCACCACTATCTGCCGCCATTTCTGGGTTTGCATAACCATCTGAAAAAGTTAACGTATTACCACCAGCAAGAGTTACAGCGGTGTCTGCTGCTGCATCTGGTGTTCCAGTTGCAGAAGTTGTAGCACCTGTTATTACGTTAGCACCACTAAAGGCAACTTTTCCACCATTTGTTGAACTTGTTCCAAAATTACCAAATCTCTCTTGTGTGTAATAAAGAATTGAATTATCACTATCCCACTCAACAACCTTACCAACTGCACCTGTGGTAGCCTGAGTAATTGTCTCATCTCCATCAAAAGTACCAGATTGTGATGTGGTTTTTATTGCATAAGTAAGTCTTGCAGTCGAAATTGTTGCAACTGAAGTTGTACCAAATGTGTGTGGGTCAACAATAATTCCTAACTTACGGAAATCGTTTTCTGTACTGATATCATCACCTTCTGCAGCGGTTAATGTTGTTGCCAACATTACATAATGACCCCCAAGTTCTGATGGTGCATTAAAACCATGTCCACCCTTTGGACTAGCTACAATATTAACAGCACCACCCGAACCACCAATATTAGAAGCTGTAGATAATGTCACATCAGAGAAAGTAAATCCAGCTGCAAGATTTACTGTTCCAAATGTGTAACCAGCACCGGCTGAATAAATTGTTGTATTTGTTCCGGCGGTAAGACCAAAGGATTGAATTGCACCACTAGCAACCACAATACTAACAATTGCGCCTGAAGAAGTTCCTTGACTTGTCCCGTCACCATATACTGCTGCATAGTAAGTACCGTTTGTATATCCCGAACCAGATGTAGTAATAAGAGCGTCGATAGAACCATCTACTGCAGCTGTACTAACTACTGAATCTGTTGCAACTGGCATGAAGTCTGATGTTAGGAAGTTATTAATCTGTCCTGCTGTTAAAGTATACATATACTGTAAAACATATCCGCCAGAAGCGAAAGGAGAGGTTGTGGTACTTGTTGGTTCTGTTCCACTAAATGCTGCTCCACTATTGTTAGAAAGAACTTTATATATACGAAAATCTGAAGTTAAGAAATAAAATTTAGAATCATATAAGTTTGAAGAACCAGAGCTTGCGGTTATAGTTGAACTATAGTCTGGACGATACATATCGTATATCGTACCATTAGCCCAATTTCTTCTAGGGAGAACTCTCTGAATTGAAGCAGCACCGATATTCTTGGCAGCAATCATATCGTCCCATGCATAAAATTCATCAGCTGGTCCATCAGATGGAGTGGGAGGTGAAGCGTCAGACCCACCACTCGTTCCAGATGTGAATGGAGTACTCTTACCTATGAAAAGGTAATATACATTATTAGAAGATTCACTGAAAGACTCTTCAAACTGAGTAGCGTTGTGAAGTCTAAATTTTTCTGTGATAATAGCTGCCATTTGTTTTTCCTATTTTATCTATTTATGACGCAACGCCTGAACCAATAATTGTTTTTAATGTTGTACCACCAGAATTTACAATTAAAAGTGTTGATGCTGTTTTTAACATAGCACCTGATACAATATTTGTAGCACCAGTAGTTAAAACTGTTCCTGATTCATCTGCAAATGTAATCGTCCTATCTGCTGTAGGGTCTGTAATTGCTAAAGTCATTTCATTCGTATTAGCTGTTGCACCTTCAAATATAATAGATGCTCCTGATGATATTATATTTCCAACCGTTATATTACCCGCACCAAATGTACCAGTAGTAGTAATATTTTCGTTACCAAAACTGATAGCACCAGAAGTATCTGTTATTGATCCAGCTGCAAGAACAAGAGTTCCACCTTTTAA
>Ga0209816_1002736_pt1 | contig 12326 bp, 28 predicted proteins | sample CoawatmetaG01DNA_FD_187509 | JGI IMG/M metagenome (GOLD analysis project Ga0209816, IMG submission 187509) | Marine microbial communities from the West Antarctic Peninsula - Coastal water metaG017-DNA (SPAdes) (version 2) | ecosystem: Environmental > Aquatic > Marine > Coastal ... | reverse complement strand
ACTTTCGTTGAATTCTTTGACTAGTTTCTTACCTAAAGTTTTTGGAATCCCAAAAGTCTTAGAAATGTCGTAAATCGCTTCTTCTTTTATAGTAAAACCTTTACTAATCATCCATTCGTGAAAAGCATCTTCCCAAGCGAGAAGAACACCATCACAATCTGTTAATATTATTTTTTTAGTCATTTTAGTGGTAGACAAGAAATTGCCTCTTTATTACTCAATTTATACTACTATTATAGCATAAAATAGGGATCTGTCAAGTTTATTATGAATCTATGATAGTTTCAACTGTGATATTGGGTGGTTTCCCATTTGTACTGATTCCTAGCATTCCTTTGGGGTCTGCTTTCCAGAAACGAAATGCATCTCTACCTTTCAACTTTATATCAGCGCCTATTGTCCATCGACCGTGTTGCATTAGTACCCATTCACCGACTTTTACGTCTTTTTGCTCTGGTCCTACTGCGTATACTTGTGCCCATCTTGTTCTGATACCTGAATCTTTGCCGTCATCGTCCACAATAACAATGCCACCAGCACTTTTACGTTCTCCTCTTTCAAGATTTGTTAAGATAACTCCATCTTTTATTGGTCGAAGTGATTCACTCATGTTATTTCTTTTTCTTGTTTGTTGGTTTGTTGCTAGTTTTAGGTTTTGAAATTGATTCATTATTGCCTCCATGCAATTCACTCTGTCGAACAAAATTTCCTTGTTTATCTTCTACCCAAGGATCTTCCTTTTCCTCTTCTTCTACCTCAGGTGGATTTTCTCTTGAATCAGGAGCAAATGTTTTGTTTTCTGCTTGAGTTTTAGGTGTAGGTTTGTCTTCGGGTGCTTTGCCTATTGGCTCTTCCCACTCGTCTGCTACTACTACTTCTTTAGGATTAATTTCTGGAGTATCGTCTGCTTTGATGCCACCTCGTACAACTGCTTTAGGGTCATTTCGATTATAATGTTCTCTTGCAAGTTCATCAGCACTTTTTACGATTCTGCCACCTTCTCCCAGTTGATCACCACGGGCATTTGATTTTGTATTACCAACCGTAATATTCTTCTCTTGTCTAGCCATCAATTTTGCTAAATCAAGTTCTACGCCACGTATAGTTCTATGCTTCTTCATTTTTACTCCTCGTTTAATTCAAATATATCATGAATAAGTTCTTTCAGTGTTTCTTCTGTCATTTCTTTCGGTTTTATAAATGGATTCGCGTTGATATAAGCATTATGAATTAAATTAGTCGAAACGTTAACTAGTTTTTCTTCTTCTTCACTCAACTTACGTCTTGTGTTAGGAAATTTAATTATGCCGCTCTTATTCATCGTAAAAACTCATTTATATCTAATTCGTATTTTATACTATCGATACAATGTATTCCAATCACATACAATACATAACTTGCTACACTCGATCCTCTTCCTACGCCCCAAACTATATTGTTTTTTCTAAAAACATCAACAATATATATACATACGTTAAGTACGTCTATTATATTGTATTTATCATATAGATTTAGTTCTTCGTTAACTCTATTTACTGCGTGTTCTGGAGTTCTATCTAAAACATAAGATTTTACGTCTAATTCCTTGTATTCATCAGGAATCAACCAATTAGTCTGATTTTTCTTATCAAAATCTTCTACACTAATTCCGACATTAGAAAGTCCTTCTAACTTGCTATCATCTAAGAAATTCTTTTCAAGTGCCTTGTTGTATTTTTCGAAATCTTCATTCCAACTAACTTCTTTTATAGCAGACACATCCAATCCAGAAAGGACCATATCATACATGTCGTATATATCATACACAACTCTGCCATATTGGTCTATATTCTTATCAGTCTTCGATGATTTCAGGTTTCCAACGAGTGATGTCAACTATTTCTCCACCTTTCTTTTCTAATGTTAATTCGCCCATTATTGCTTTTTCTAAGTCTTCTAATATAGTATCATATTCCGGCGGCTTTGTCAAGTCAGTTTCTGCATTTACCTCAAAATCTTTAGTATCACACGAATTACGACCCCACCAGGGCGCATCGTAATAATATTTGTCAGATTTTACCCAATCAGTTAATTTGGGTAATGCGGGATATGTCATATCAACATGAGTATAGGCAATTGCAGGCTCGTGTGCTTTACTTCCGATACTAACCGCAATTATTTCCATTTGGTCACGAACAATCGCATTTAATTTCGAATGCAACACCATAGCAATGATATCATTCGATGGTGGATGTGGTAACATAATAATCTTGTTATCTATATTCGTCATATTGACTTTAGCATCTGGGTGGGTCAATACACTTTGATGTATAATATTTTCAATGAAGAATTTGAGTTTTAAGAATGCCGCATTGGTCTTAGCAAAGTTATTTGATAACCAACCAAACTCGATTGTAATGTCAAATATATCACTAAGCAATATTGCATCTGTCTGAATCAATATCGCACTGAATTCTGTTTTATAGATTGAAAAACTGCCTGTACTAAATGATTCCACTTTTTATTATCCTTTTATTATTATTTTTTTGGAAGTTCTTCATCATCAGTTATGGTTAATGTGTCTGGAGTTCTACCTTGAATTAGTTCAAATTGTTTCTTCTCAAGTTTATCGCCCAATTCCATTTTCAAATTATCTAAATGAAATAATAATTGGTCTAGTGCTGCCGAGTGCCCCATTTTATAACATCCCTCAACTTTTTCAAGAACGTCTCGAATTTTCTCATCTAACTCATCTTCAGTTAGTTTGCTGTAATCCATATCATCAAATATTGACATAATTAAATCCTATATATCGTTGTTCTTTCGATTTTCACTGTAATGAACATCAAATTCTCCACCAGGATAACGTGATGATAATTTATTTACATTTTCAGCAATAACTTCATTCGGGTCTAAGTTTAGAGAACGACAAGCATTCATCCAATACCAAATGATATCACCGAGTTCTCTTTTTGCGTGAAAGATTGTATCTTCGTCAAGTGGTTTGCCTTGAAAACAAACTTTCTTTGGTATCTCTGCGAATTCGCCACCTTCGGCGGCTATACCGATAGCACTATTCAAAAACAATGGAATATTACAACCAGTCGTTTCTGATAGTTCTTCTAAACGATTAATAAATGGGGTGAGTTGATTTGCTTCGTCACTTGTTACTTCTTGGACGAAGTCTTGGTAAGACTTTAGATTTACTTGTTCTGTCATGCAATATAACTCCTGTTAGTATAATAGTATTATACAGTATTTAGAAGATATATACAAGTCTTTTTTAATTTATTTTACAGTCTTGAGGTCGCGTACCTCAAAAACTGTTAGTAGTCTCTTTTTACTATTGTCTTGTACATCGACATCTTGGAAAAAGAAGTTGCTACAAAATCTATTTAAAACTCATAAGTTTCATTTTTCTTATGAAAATATTTAGTATTAAATACTAAAATATCGCCAATATAGCGATATTTCAGTGTAATTTACTCTGTTTAATGTGAAATTGTGTATTCTTTGTACTTCTCTAGACTTCGTGAAATCAATTCTGTATTTTTCTCTTTATCAACCCAACCTTGAACAAACAATACATATCTATCTTCGATATCTTCTATGTTCTCTGGTGTACCGTGTAATGTTCCAGTGTGACTAATAGCATACCAATCCGTTTCTTCTGGCATAGTGGGAATGATTATTTCATCATTACGAGTAACTGCCACTTCACCAGATTTTGTTCCTTGAATGACCATTCGATATCCACACGGCTCATTCTCTTGTGTATGTTTATATAACTCTGGATTCTTAGTTGGGTCACCAAAATCTACGTGCATCTCCATACCCGTTGTCTGGATATGATGAATTTTAATATTGATGTAGTCAGTGAATGGCAAATACTTTTTACAATACTCTATTACTGCTAACTGTGAAGATGTCAGCCCATCTTTGGGAGTTGATACCTCATAGTTAGATTTTTTATTCAGGAATAGTTGTCCACGAACGTCATACTCGGCTTTGCCAGTTTCCCAATCGATAGCAAAATCATCAATCAACTCTTGGCATCTGTCGAACTTAGGAATGTCAACAGGCATAAACAATATATCTTTGAAATTCATTTAATCTTCTCTTTCTCCTGTACCATAATCAATGACTACAGGAAACCTAGGAACACCATCAGGTGTCATTTCAAAATAACGTAATGTTGCCCAAGTAGGTTTAGTATCAGATTCCCAAAGTTCTTTCAACTGTGCTTGATTTCCTCTCACACCAGAACCGAATTGATTGCCGTTTGGTAACTTTAATACAAATCGTTTTGCATAACCATCCCAATTACCTTGACCTTCTTCTACACTCACAACTTCATATTCTTCTGTAATGAACTCTTTACGTTTAAGTAAGTTCTTACTACGTTTGTTTTCGTATGGAGCATCCTGACGAACCATCTGTCCTTCATATCCGTTTAACATGTAATCACTGTATAATTCATCAAGTTCTTCTTGTGTGTCACAAAAATCAGTTGTTACAATCTTTACAAAATCATTTTTAGCCCAATAGGCTTGTTTGACACGATTAACAAAACTCATATCTGTTGCAGATTTATCGAACATATCATAAACGTGATATTGAACAAGACTCTTTGCCTCTTCCATATCTGCTGGAGTACTTTTTGTTTTACGAACAAGTGAGATAATCTTATTGAAATCTGCTTTAAGTTCGTGGTTGTATAACTCTCCATCTAATATGTAATGAGGGTTCTGTTCCATAAAACCTTGAAGTGATTCCCAAATATGCGGGCAACTATTAATTGCTTTACCACTTCTAGTCCACATACCATCTTTGTTTACAATGCAACGAATTCCATCAAGTTTAGGTTGAACCCATCCTTGTGTTACTGGAACTTTAGTCTTTGTGTAATCATTTGCTAACATTGGCTTAAACTTGTCATAAGTATCTACATCTTTGGGGTCTTTAAAGTATTCTTTTTCTGCTTTAATGTCCCATTGTGATTTAGCCTCTGAGGCTGCCTGAGTAATCATAGTAGTTGCGTTAGAACGACCTACGTTCTTTGCTTCACTAAAATTCCAGCCAGATGTAACTTTCTTGCCATCAAGTAATCCACTGATAGTTCGTGTACCTGCTGAATCATCAGTAAATCCATATTGAATTTCCCAAATTCGCAGTTTGCCTTTTGAGTCACGTTTGTATAGCGGCTCTAGTGTTGTAATATTATCCATCATTTAACCTCCAATAAGTCTGGTTCAATATTTAATGCTTTATGCGTATTCCATATAACATCGCCGTGTTTTTCTTTATATTCTTTTGCTTGGGATTCAGTTAGCATCTTAAAACCTATGTCCTTTATATGATACAGAAAATGCATCTTCTTTTTGTTTTTCATAATATTTTAAAGGTTGTCTGCCCACGCTTGATAAATTGTATCTTCAACGTTTCCACCATAATCTGAACCCGATAAAAGGTCAATATGTTTCAGCATTTGCTTTCTGAAATTGTTAAAATCTATTTTGATTTCGCCTGTTTCATTCTTAGAGGCTACTTCCTCTGCGATATCCCAAAATTCGTCTACATTATTAAAAATCATATTACTCATTCCCATATTCTATTCCTCTTCTGTTGTTTCATTGTTTAAATTAATGTCACCATTTTTACCAGCAGTAACAACTTTCTTGTATAACTCAAATGCTTCTTCCCATTTGTTAACCTTGACGTAAACTTTCTTTTTGGGTATCACACACTTATCTCCAAATATTTCTTTAATAACTGGAGTTATATCTTCATCTTTCATAAGTCCGTTGCTTGATTTGTTTTTGTACCCGACTGCAACATGAAATCTGCCACTAGGTTGTCCATGAATTGTTACATAATACTTTGTAAATGTTCCCATTGTATGGACATAAGATTCACACGCACTAGCAAACCATTCAGGATGTTCTTCTTTTTTCACTTCAAAGAATTCTCTCCATTGGTCATTATCTTTTTGAATTTTACGAACTTTGTTTACATCCTCGTCTTCATCGTGTCCTAAGTCAACTTCGGGATATCCACTAACTAACATAAATTTAGTTCCACGAGATATTATCGGATCTTCTTCGTCTTGGTCGAACCATTCGCCGTCAAGTCTATTTGGAAGTATTGCGTGTAATTGTTTTTCAACTTTGTCTGTATCTTCGCCTGTTTCAAAGGCTTTAACAATAGTATAACCTATTGTCATTTTAGTATTATTAAGTTGAGATTCTCGTTGACTAAGATTAATAGTTTTACCTACTTTAATTTCATTAGCATTACTAATATCTTTGCCGTGTCTGTGGAAGTATTTTCCAAAATAGATATACATTTATTCTGCTCCTTTAAATGCTTCAAGATATTCTGAGTTTTCAGTTTGTAACACTACGAAATTACCAAAGTTATCATCAAATACTTTAAGTACATTAAGATAATCACCTGATTTCATATCTTTCTCAATTGCTTTGTTATCTAGACCAAGTTGTTTAGATAATTTACAAGCAGTTGCTAAGAGATAAAACGCATTTCCATTGGGACCATCGATATCGATGAACATTTTATCTAATTTTGGTTTTAGTTCAATAGCCATTATGCAACCTCTTCAAAACCAACACTCGCAACAACTGATTTCTTACCAGTTTCATCAACAACAATGTCGCTGACACTCACAGAATACATTCTAGACAATCTCTCGATTTGTTCTTCTGGTCCTATGTTACCAATCTCAAACACGGCTTCAAGTCCTTCAGCAGTAATGTTTGAAACGTGAGTATAATAACCTAGGTCAAATGCCTCTTTGGCAATAGCACCTGTGTCATTTTTTCTAAGACTCATATCTAGTTTTAATGTTTGCTTATGAACAGAATCGTGTCCTTCTGCATTAATTTTGTCTACTTCGGCATCTGTAAGATGAATTTGATAAAGTTTAAATTTCGTCATTATTTTGCTCCTTTAACTTCGTAAGGTTTGTTCCATTTACCTACACTTATGTTAGTGTAATAAGCAGTATCGAAATAATCAATCATTGCATCTGAATTGTCATACCAAGCACGACCACCATCTATAGTTCCTGGGGCAGTCTTCATAATACTAGCAATATCTTCAAACAATGATTCGTGTTTGCCGTAGTATTCAGGATAATATTCATTGATTTGTAAATGTCCATCAAACTTATTGACTGGAGCATTAGGATTGTGTCTATCTTCTGAATCAAGACTTCCGTCATAGAAGTTTATTTCACCAGAAATGATAGAAACATTTAAACTTGAATAATGTTCTCTACGAACTGAGAACTTAAGTTTATTTTTGAAATGTTCTTTAAGTGCAACTCGAACCGCTTTTACTTCGTCAGTTGATATATAAGCCATTATTCTTAACTCCTTTCTATTTAATATACTACTATTATAGCATAAATCTAGGATCTGTCAAGTTTTTGAGGGTTTTAGGGCTAAAATATGCCTATTTTATAGAAAATAAACAGCCAAATGAGTATTTTAACAAATATTAGTAGAGATGTGAGGCTTAATAGCCATTTCCACATATTACTCCTTAGTCTTTAAGAACATCTTTTAATTTTTTCCAACTAGGATGATTTGGTAAATATTTGTATAATCCTATAGTTTGATTGATTACTATGTCTAGTAATTTGAAATCAAATAATGGTGGAAATATTGCGTGTATAAAACTAGCAAATGCAAGTAATAATTGCTTACCTGCTTCTCTAAATCCAATCAACATATGTTTAAAATATAACACTATTGCGTTTTCACGGATTTTAGTATTATACTTTTCTGTGTTTCTTAAATGGTTCCAATTAAACCAGTTATTTTTCATTTTATATCCTTTCTATTTTATACATTTCGTTCTGTGGATAAGTTTTAAGATACCATTCTTTGAATTCTGGATCAGATTCAAATTCTAATACTACTTGTCTCGCTGTTAACTGGTCAGACCTAATACATTCTGCCAACTGTGTGTAATTCTTTAGTCGTTCTTCAGTCATTTTCATTATCTTTCCTATTTCGTAAAACAATATGTTTGTACCACTTTATTAGCCATATTACCTTTTGAGGATAGTGTTCTGGGTCAGGTATTTCATCTCCAAAATAATCAATAAAGCCTTGTATTTCTTCATCACTCATGCATTTTCGCTTTCTTCTGTATGCGAGAATTCTTCGTTATAACAATCCCATTCGGTTTCATCATCTGAAATAATCCTGCCTTCTTGTAACTTTTCTAACGCTTCTGTTTCGGTCTTCGCCTCTACTCTTACTTCATATTTTGCGTTAACATCTCTTGTATATACATATACCATTCTAATCTCCTTATTCTTCTCTATAATATTCTAATTCTATTTCTTTTTTCTTAATAAAGGTTTTTAATTCTTCGATTTCTTTAATATACACTTCTCTCTGTACTAAATATCCTTCTTCGCCCTCTTCAACATATCGTCTATTACAAATATCAACATTGTTTAACAGATTTTTAATAATACCTTGATATTGTTGTCTAAAACTGTCCCACTTCCTTTCCATTAGTGCAATGTCCCCGATGGGTAATCATCATCAAATGCATTGCCATCTAATCCTGATGCTTGTGAAATTATTTGCATAAGTGCATCAAAATCTTCAGGAGAAAGTGTTAGTTTGTATAACTTCATTGCTTGTCCCATCATGGCGCCTGCACATTCTAATGGATTATCTAAATCAGATACTATTTCTACTGTTAAATGTTCGTATTTTCTGTAAACATCTTCAAACGTCATAATACTCCTGTAAGTTCTTCAACAATCATTGTTTCGTATTTCTCAAATGGTTGATGAATCCATGGGTCATTTGGTAGAAACTCTACATAGTAATCTGGTGTAAATGTTGATAATCCTTTTGTCCATACTGTAGCAGTTTTAAGTTCATCAATGAAAAATCCCTCATAATGTTCTAACCACTTTACACATTTTTCTAATGTTGTTCCAGAATCTGCTAAATCATCAACTAATAAAACTTTGTTTCCTAGGTTAGGAGTTGTTTTTGCTAATGAACTACCAAATATGATACTGCCCTTTTCATCTTTAACTCCATCACCGTGATATGATTCTACAGACATTACTGCGAATGGTACATCAAAGATACGAGCAAGTATATCACCTACTCTTAGTCCACCTTTTGCTATACATACTATTTGGTTAAACTCATAACCATCTTCATAAATCTGGACTGCTAATTCTTCTATTCTTTTATTATAATTGTCCCAAGTGACATATAAGTCGCCGCTTAATGAGTTTACTCTATGTTTCGAATTTTGATGTGTCATATTTTCCTTATAGAATGTGTAAATGTTCTAATGCTTCGTATCCGAACCAGATACCAAACATAAGATACGCCCAATATCCAAACTTAAAGATATATACTTTAACTTTACTATCTCTAGCAAACATATAAATCATAATGGCTACTATTGCCGCTAAACCTGCCGATAACCAACTTGCATTTGGATTTAAAAAGAGATTACTAAAAATCTCAAAACTTTCTCGACCATATATAAAGAATGCAGTCAAAAATAATACTGTTGAACTTGAATTACTAATATCATCAACGTGTGCCTGAATATGAGCAACAATTTCTTTATTTTTAACGAAAAGATAGAAAAACAAAGAACTTAGAATAGCATACATCAGCCATTCGTAATTTTCTAAAATATCATGTAAAAAATAAGCAGATAAGAGTCCTCCGAGTAAACCAAGACTTGCGTAAGTCGTTACAGTCGGTTTATTTACCTTTGTTTGTGAAATTAATAATGTAATAAACGCAATCTCTAAGCACTCTATGAGTGTTATAACAAAACTTGTAAGCATATACTCTCAATCAGTTAAAATTGTTAAATTCTACAATAATTATAGCATAGTGGAAAACGGATGTCAAGTGGTTTAGTCCATATAACACACAGGAATGGGAATCATTTTGTGGCTGTTGAGATACTTGAGGGTCATAAATCTATCAATCAATTGTTTAGAACCTTTACCGAGCATTGCATCTTCTAGTTCTGCATAAGTCATACCTAATTGGTCAGCATCAACACGAGCATCGTCCCATAATCCATCTGTTGGTTCTGCGTCAATGATTGCTTGATTTATTTCTAGGTGACGACCCATATCCCATACTTCAGACTTCATACAGTCAGCGATTGGGCTAATATCAACCCCACCATCACCGTATTTTGTAAAAAATCCAACACCAAAGTCTTCTACTTTGTTGCCAGTTCCCACAACTAGTCCTTTATTGAATTGAGCAACTTGATATAGAGCAGTCATACGCAATCTAGCACGAGTGTTAGCAAATGCGAGGTCGTTTTTCTCAGACGCAAATGTATCTTCGAATTGTTCAAAAATACTAGTAAGGTCTCTTGTGATGTGAGTTACGTTGGGATATCTACCTTTAAGCCACCAACAATGTGTAAGACTTAAGTCGTGTTGAGTAGATATTTGTCGAATTGGCATACTTACAACGATTGTAGGCGCACCAGTCATAGCACATAATGTACTTACGACTGCGGAATCGATTCCGCCTGATACTCCGATGATTAGTGATTTTTGAAAACTCTCTTTTAAATAATCATTAATCCAATTAGAGATTCTTTGAATTTTTAAATCAGTTGTAAGAATTTTATTGTCCTATTTTGCCAAATTTAGTAAAAAGTATTTCTAAATTAAGTTTATCTTTCTTTGTACCTTTTGGTGGCTTGTTTTCTGTCTTGTGTTTCTTAATCTGCACTGACCAAGCACCTTTATTGTTCTCAGAATTTCTAGCCGAGATTGCATGAGGGTCTGCATGTACCCAACCTTGGAATTCCTTTGCCATTTCACCTTGACCAGTAATGACTTTTAAATTTTTTATTTTCTTAGCATAGCATTCACTCGTGGCGTTTCTATATTCTTGCCACGCTGAATCTAAGTCTAGTCCGTGTAAATCCATTAAATTTTCTCGTGTATTGTTGTGTCCCAAGTAAACTGTGCTAATAGCATAGTTAGTGGAGTCTTAGAAGTGTTTACTAGTTTGTGAGAACACCATTCATTCACAAGACAAAGTTGTCCTGTTGACAATTGGTATTGGTCTTTATCTACATGTACTGATGCTGAACCTCTTGACACTAGAAAGATAGCACAAGTAGGAGTAGAGTAATCACCACTTCTTTTCCAATCTGTTTCGAATGTTTCGTCCCAAGTATCAATACTTATGTTAGTTATTTTAGTTTGAATCCTATTATTAATATAATCTATCACTTCAATAACATCATTCTCTTTTTTCTCAATAACTATTCCATTGATTTTTCGTGTGATATCGGGTATGACTTGTCCTATTACTTTAAAATCTGGCACATTATGTGTTTTGTTTGCTTGTGCTTTTGCTATTTTACTCATTTGATTTTGTTTCTTCACTACCCTTATCTATAAGGCCCTCTTCTTTACACTCTTTAATGAATTGATTATATTGTACTGGATATTTAATCATAACATGTTGTACGATTTGATTGTAATCAGTTGTTTCTGCTTTATTCTTTTCTATCTTTCCATCTGTAAGATTTACGATAGTAGTTGCAGACTGCCACCATCCTTTTCTAATTCTAGTAACGAAGAATACTGACTCCTGCATTTGCCACTCGCCTTCTGTTCCGAAATCTTTCATTGAAGAATCGGCTCCAGGTGCAGGTACAAATGAATGTGTTAACACTAAATATGCTTTCTTTGACATTTTACTCTATTTTTAAAATTTGATTTTGTACTATAATCTTCTTGTTCTTAATATTTATCTTAACAATAATCCAGTCTTCCTCTTTAGTTATCACAACAGAAGCATAAGCCTGAAATACCTCTTGTAAACCTGTGCATAATTCTGTAGAATACGCATCTACATCGTCTCCAAGAATAACATAGTCACATTCATCGTTGTTAATCCAACCAATCGCATTATCAATAGCCCATTTTAAATCATTTGTTCTGTTGATATGAATTCTCAAATTATCATCAATTGTCTTTATAGATGAAAAAGGAGTAATTGGGTCTTGATTATCTGCATTTTTAATCAAGTACGCAAGAAAATCACCACCGATTTCTGCTTCTTGCTCTTCAGTCAAGATTCTTCTTGGCGAGTATGGTTCCATTTTATTTAATGTATTGTAGTTCTAACAAAGTCGCACTTAGATTAATCTCTGGGTCTACTACAACACCATGATTAACTAGTCCATCTCTAATACAAAGCAGTGCTTTACCTTGAGAGATATCATCTTCACCAAACCAATCTAAATTCTCATATAATTTACGAAATACGCCTTCATATTCT
>Ga0209816_1002735_pt1 | contig 12327 bp, 6 predicted proteins | sample CoawatmetaG01DNA_FD_187509 | JGI IMG/M metagenome (GOLD analysis project Ga0209816, IMG submission 187509) | Marine microbial communities from the West Antarctic Peninsula - Coastal water metaG017-DNA (SPAdes) (version 2) | ecosystem: Environmental > Aquatic > Marine > Coastal ... | reverse complement strand
GCTAGATATTACTTGCAGATACGTTAAACTGGCGCCCTGCTGTTACGCACCCGTAGCTCAGCTGGATAGAGTAGGTGGCTTCGAACCACTTGGTCGGGGGTTCGAATCCCTCCGGGTGCACCATTTTTAAATATCTAAATCATTAGAAGTCGGTAATCAAGCGGCCATTAGGACCTTCCAGATTTTGCATGTCAGTTTTCCATTGCCCGTAAGGTGATTCAACTGATAAAACTATCGGAACCCAGCCCTTTTCTTTGGTAGCAGGCGGACTAACTATCTGACCATTGTCAATCTCTATTAAATTAACTTTGACCCCATTAGCAGTTTCGGGTTTACTCAAAAAATCAGTTTCTTTATTGATCCAATGATCATGCATATTTTCAACTCTTGCTTGTAGTTTATTCAGATATTCATCTGTATAAATTTCAGGATAATCCACTACAAGTTTCTTAAATGTTGGTTGATCTTTAAATCTGTACCATCGATATCGTACTTTACTCCCATCATCTAGTCGCGCTACGTAAACTTTGGGATCACAGCCCTCTTCCTCAACACAATTCCAGCACGAAAAGTCGTAAGGACTAGCCTCGAAATCAAAAACTTCACGGGTATTATCTTTTATCTCTTCCTCCTGTAATAAATTTTTAGCGGTTTTCTGATGAGGCATTATAGAGACGGCAGCTTCAGTATTTTCATAACTTATATTCTTGAGGTTGTCCGGGACCGATTGTTCATTCGTCTTTATAAACTGATACTCAGAGAGATTATCAGCCTCGATTACTTTGTAATAATCGCTGTAATCCCTGTCATCAATATTACGCCAATCAAAATACACATCCATTCCCCTATTTACAGCCTCCACTTTGGTTGTAATTCCACCCCTAAAAACCACTTTATTGGGCGCGCCAGAAACATCTGACCAAAAATCACTTGTTTTATCCTCGGCAAATACAATATCGCCTGGATTTTCTACGTCATTTTCATCATATCCTTCCCTTATTGTAAGAGGATGTGACAAAGGATTAAGGTTAGTATTCACAGAAGTGATATCAGCCTCACCCTGGAAAAAGTCAAGGAAATGGTTATACGCCTCAACTCCATAACTTCGAGAACTTAAAGTAAAAGGCTCAAGGTTATTCGCAGATGGAATTTTAGGCAAAAATGTCTTGATAAAAAGATCACCATTTTCATCTTTCTCTTTAAAAACTAACGAGTTATCTCTTTCCGTCCCAATTGAAATTCTCCCAGAAGGAGTATAGCCAAACGTATCCTCAGCTCTAGACCAATAGTAGCCATCCTCTCTTCCATAGACATAATTATCTATCCCATCCACGTACCAATCCTCAGCGACAATGGTTGTCATTAATTCTTCACGACTAATTCTTCCTGCATAAAAATCCTTTAGCGGTTTTGTCATTGCAAGACTTTTATCCCATCCAGAATCCTGCAATACTTCTAGTGCGTTCCACCTATCCAATCTTCGAGACCAAAATTCAGGGACATAGGCATATACTGGGCCCGAGAAATTTTTAGCCTCGGCAAAAAAAGTCCAGCTTAACTTGCCTAAATCAATTGAAGTATCGCCAACTCCGCCTTGATTGGACCAATCAACTCGCTCTTTCCCATCAATAAAGGGTAAGGCAATCCAAGCATGCCCAAAGAATAAACCACCTACACTATTATGTGGATCTTGATTTTCATCAAATGATATTAGGTTAGGTGGCATTAATAATGTGTTAGCTATTTGGACGCCCCCATAGTAGTCACAGCTAACTCGGCGCTCATAAAAACCCCAGCCATTTATCGAACTTTTATGGTTATAAAGATGCGTAGCCCCGCTAGCCATATACTTGGGATAGTATGATCGTCCCATCTTATCGGCTGAAAAAATACCTCCCTCAATACTACCTAACGCTGAAACAGGATGTGAATTATTTGGCGTCAGCCATTGCCCCCACACACCTGCTTGCCCAGGCGGTCTTATGTCCATATCTCTATATATTCTTGAAAAGAATGAAACACCGTAAATACCAAGATCTTTTCTCTCCTGACCTGCCCAAGTTTCGGCATAGATTCTAAATTCAATTTCCCAATCACTTTTACAGATAATCGTACGTTGAACTCCACTGATGGTCAGTTCTTGCCTCTGAGCATATAAGGCTAATTTTTGGTTCTCAGTGAGATTAGCTTCACTCAGCAACTTAAAACCTTCACCGTCATTATACTTACAGCTACTCACTAAATATTGTCCAGGAAGATACTCCGGATCTATCTCAGGAATAGAATAATAATCAGGAGAGAAGTCTTCTTCCTCAACATCAACTAAAGTCACTGTAATATCTTGCTCACCCTCTGCAATACCATCCGAAACGGTTAATTTTAGGCTATATGACGCTTTGACTTCGTAGTCCGCTGCCGAATTAAACGATAACAAACCAACATCAGAAATTGAAATATCACCAGAATCCGAGCCACTTAGCGAAAAATTAAGATTTTTATATCGCATTCCTGAGGCTTTAATAGTACCTATTGGCCTCTGATTTTCTGGAATTTTAAAATTGGGGGAAGAAGTAATCAGGGGCGCCGTATACAAAGTCGTTAATCCCAATAAATGAGACTCGAGATCTACGACATCTACTCGCTGGCCAGTTGAAGAAACAACTCCAGCTACAAGAACATCTCCACGAAGACCAAATAAATATCGAAGAATTATTAGTCCATCCGTTAAAGCATCAACATCTCCATTATTATCAATATCAACTGAAAATCCTAAATTTGATATTCTCGTTTGAATCTCTTCTGCAGATGAATGCTCGGCATTAGCCCCAATAACACCAGATATTAGCGAGTTTCCAGTTAAACCAAACATATGTCTAAGCACCAACAACCCGTCCGTCAGAGCATCAATTTCACGATTACCATCAATATCTAAAGATTCAAAAAAATCGGGAGATTCAAGCGTTTTACTGGCGAAATAATTATCACCAGCGGTGGACACTGCAACGGGCAATAAAAGCAGTGTCAAAGTAACAAAAACTATCTTGGTGTCTAGGAATCGGTTCATATGAGTAGGTCTCAATCATTAATATATTCGCTCTTAGAATTATACTAATTTATTGAATATAATTGAATAGAATTTAGGCTATCGCAGAAAGCCTGAAACAGTGCTACCAATCAAGCGATAAATTTGCCCCAATAAAGTAAACGCCTCTAGGGTTTACGCGGCATTCGGGGGCGATAACATACGAATCATTGGGGCAATTATTTTAGTAAATCATTGATTTATATAAGGTTAATCGACTATTTGCAGGTGGCTTCGAACCACTTGGTCGGGGGTTCGAATCCCTCCGGGTGCACCATTCTCACTGGGCTGTAGCGATTTAGCAAAACCAAGATTGCCCCATAATTAAGTGTTATTGCTTTAAAACCTTGGCTATTTTCTCACCACTTCTGCCCACCACATAACCACCAAGACCTATTTGCAATAGCGACCACGCTTCATCTCTCAAGGGCGTGGCAAACAGCCCAAAGGTATCACTAACAACCAGAGCCAGAAACGTCAGCATGGTGATCGGCCTCCAACTTGCCGCAAACCAGTTGCTGCTATTTGCCTCTGCCGTGACGATGGCCTGTTGCCCGGTGATCATTTCCTTTTCGTAATCAAATACCCTTTGCATGGCCGCAGCCTGAACATCTAACAAATGACCTTTGGCTTGCAGTCGCTCCTCCCCGGATGTATGAAGTTCATCAATGAGGGTTGCAGCAGGTTTAAAGATTCCAGCAATGAGATCGGTGATTCCCATTAGCCTTTCGCCCTTTATTATTTCCCTAATCATAGCCCTATACCCCATCTAGTCAAATCAGGGCTAGATCGAGGTTGCCACTAGATCGAGATTACAACGCAGGCATCAATGTCTTCAGATGAGCCTCAATATCTACTGCAGTTGTTCTTGTCGCATCAGAGGCCACTACTCCAGCAATTAAGGTGTCCCCTTCTAAGCCAAATAAGTACCTCAAAGTCAGCAAACCGTCTGTGAGTGCATCTATTGTGCCATTGCCATCGATATCCGCAAGAACACCCAACGTTGCTATACGTGACTCAATATCTGCCGATTCGGTGAAAGCCGCGTCAGACGCTATCGTACCCGTTACCAACGCACTGCTGTCTAATCCAAACATTCCTCTAAGTAACAAAAGACCATCGGTCAGAGCGTCATACTGGCCGTTTCCATCGATATCTAGCGACCCGGACGGGATTGTCCCCGCCAAGAACTCATCTATCGCAGAAATACCATCGTTATCCTGGTCACTTGTGGCATCTGAAGCATCATTTGGATCGAGCCCATACTTGGTTTCCCAGGCATCAGGCATACCATCGCTATCTGAGTCTTGTGAGTAGAGCGCATTCTCTGGGAAGGAATCTATTTCATCTATAATCCCATCAAAGTCACAATCACTTTTTGGTAAGATATTGATTCCAGGAATATCTCCATTTGGAGATTTAACTCTTATCCGCTCACCGGGCCACCCATCCTGAGGAGACTCACAGTAGAAAATAGAACTTAATTCTGGGTTATTTAGAAATGCACTATTATCCATGTACCCTTTAGTCATAGGATCACCTATGGAATCACCATCCGAGCCAGGCCTATTTCCAAGGAAAGTGACTAAAGTTAGGTTATTGTCTACGAACGCTTCACCGGCTATTTCAGTCACATTAGACGGGATAGTGAATTTTATGAGTGAATTCTTTTTGAATGCAAATTCCTCAATCCATGCATCCGCAGTCCCTCCATCAGTCCAAGATAACTCGGTAATATTATTGTCATAAAAAGCATACATACCTAGCCGCTCGACAGAGGACGGAAGCGATAATTTTTGTATGGTGTTTTTTTGGAAAGCACCGTATTTGATTGTGGTTACGCCTTCACCAATATCTACTTCAATCAGTTCATTACCGTAAAAAGCCTCGTCGGCTATGGAACTCAAACTTCCTGGTACTTCTAGATAACTTAATTTATTTCCCAAAAATGCAGCCCGACCAATACTCTGTATCTGGCTTGGCAGTTGGAGGCTAGTGATGGCATTATAACTAAAACTAGACCGAGCGATAGATAAGACACTCTCAGGAATTGTTAACTCGGTAAGGCCTTGAGAATTAAATGCATATTCTGAGACGCTGATAACTGACTTTCCATTAATTTGAGTCGGAATCTCCAGCTTTGTGGGGCAACTTTGCGAGCATCCATTCAAAGAAAGATTTAAACCATCGTGCGCGTACAGCCATTCAGCATTAGCAGTATCCGCGACCATAGAGGTTCCTTCGCACACGCCGTTATCACAGTCATCGGGAATACCATCTCCGTCGCTATCGGGAAGGTCTCCGAGGCTCTCAAGTGGGTAAAAATCACTGGTATCAGCAACTCCATCACCATCGTCATCACTGTCCGTATTATTGCCTACACCGTCGAGGTCAGTATCAAGCCATTCAGATGAATCTTCTGGGAAGGGGTCGCCATTATCGCCCGTGCCATCTGCATCGGTATCTGTCGTCTCTGATGAATCGAGCGGAAAGGCATCCTGATCATCTAAAACACCATCTCCATCATCATCATCATCGGTATTATTACCAATACCATCGGAGTCTGTATCTAAAGATTCATTAGCGTCGTTGGGGAACTGGTCGCCATTATCCCCGACACCGTCGCCATCACTATCTTGGCTTTCACTGGAGTCATTGGGGAATACATCCGCGTTATCACCAACCGCATCTCCATCGGTATCTAGACTCTCCGTCCCATCAAGAGGAAAGACATCATCGGTATCTGCAACACAGTCACAATCATCGTCTGTTTCAGTATTGTTGCCGATGCCATCACCATCAGTATCTACCCATTCACTAATGTCTAAGGGAAATACATCTAGGGAGTCACTGACGTCATCATTATCATCATCAGGATCAGCATTGTTGCCTATACCATCTGAATCTGTATCTAGTTGTTCAGAAGCATCTAGAGGAAAGACATCACGCCAATCATCAAGAGCATCGCCGTCATCATTTATATCACGATTATTCCCTATGCCATCCCCATCGGTATCTATTGACTCAGAAAAGTCCAATGGAAACGCATCTGACGCATCATTCACTTCGTCGCCATCTGCATCAAGGTCAGCATTATTACCTGTTCCATCGCCATCAACATCTGCCCACTCACTTGAGTCAGACGGAAAAACATCGGCACAATCAACAACGCCATCACCATCCGTATCCATGGCACTGTCTATGCCGCTAGCATAGGCACAATATTTGCCAGAGACTGCGTTGCCACCCCAGTCAATAATTGACCCCTGCCCTAATTTAATTGAATAATTCTTTTCACCGTTCATGACACTTGTGATAACTAAGTTCTTACCTGAGATCTCTACTAAAGCTTCACCATCCCCACAAGCCTCAAACCCATAATTGTTATTGGGATGACGATTTAACGAAATTGAAAAGCCCTGTGGGCAATAAGGGCCGTAGTCGTCTTCAAAAATAGTTATTTTGCCCTTACCTAAAGCAATATTTTCTGAAAAGGTTACTGTTATCTGATCTTTTGTACCTTCCGCTTCAGTCGAGACATTATTTTCAACAGTAACTGACTCAACAGTTGGGCGACTTAGATCAGTGACATCCATAATAGGCTCAAAGGTTACTCCACCCTCAAAGTATGATTTTCCATCCCTGATGAAGGTGCCCCGATTTTGCATCAAGGCTCCCTTGTGAAGCTCCTGGTAGCGATGACATCGTATAGGGTTACGCCATTCATCTTCGCAGTCAAAGTCATTTTCTTCTGATAAACGAAGGAGATACTTGCCAGAGGTATCTGTGGCATTATGATAATCCAAGAGATTATCACGATTTGTAGTAATATTTTGCTCAGAAAGCCACTTCGTAATATAAATTCTGTTCCAGACTGGGTAAGAGTCTATATCTCCCACGCAACCGCCCTGCAGAACGGAGTATGGAAAGCAGCTCTCTACAGAATCACTATCATGGCCGCCGTGACCAAATCCGTGAATTAGCTCATGAACGATAGTTGTTCTGTTAATCTCAACATCTGTGTAATTCAATAAATCGACGAACTGACAATTAGTCTGGCTTACTCCAACGGGATATTCAGGGAGTGCATTGCCATCTGAGTCCACCAATGGCCAGGCATTGCAAACGTTCGAGAATCCGCCACCCCAGGCACCTGCATCATCTGCAGTACTAAACAAATAAATGACATTCTCAAATTGTTCATGGTTTTTTGGTAGTCGCCGATCACGCAACATAGCTTCAGCTACACCATCGAGTTTAGGTTCCGCTTTATCTTCAAAATCCTGCTTGCTCCTAGTATCTATGCCACCATCAAAAATTTGATAAACAGTATTTGATAGAGAAAAATATGAAATTGCCTGCATAACTTTTTTTGCCTCAGTCTCGAAATTATCCACCGAAGAAATAGATGTTGTTCCGTTATAACCGACCAATACAAATGCTATACCTGCTGAATAAATCTCAGGAACAGGAGTACGATCACCCTCACAATCTGCAGACGGAGTTACACCTGAGATAGCGTCTCCTGGCCAGCCTGCGCGACCTTCGCAGTAGGTAACTCTTTTTAAATAGTACTGAAATGAATCAGTTCCAAAGGCATCAATTGGCAGTTCGGGTCGATCACCAAAAAAATGTATTGACGGAACCTCTAAAAAAAAGGCGTTGTGGGTAAAAGCCTCCCCTCCAATACTAGTCACATTTTTTGGAATTACGATCCTCTCCCAAGGTCCATTACTTCTAAATGCATTTGCACCAATCTTTGTTACAGCCTCTGGGATCGTTACGCTGGTTAGTTTGTTGCCTTCAAAAACTGCACGTTCAATTTCGGTTAACCCCTCGGAGAGGGTTAGAGAAACAATTTGGTTGCCGTAAAAGGCGAAGGGTGAAAGCTTAGTAATGCTATCTGGGAGCACTAAACTGGTTAATTTATTCATAGAAAACGCATCCTGTCCAACGCTCACAACGCTGTCAGGAATAGTGATGGACGATATAGCATTGCTGGAAAATGAGTTTCGCTTAATATGAGTTAAGGTACCCGGAAGTGTTAATGTATTTATTCCAGCGGATGAAAATGCATAGGCCCCTATACTTTTAACAGAGTAGCCACCTATTTCTTCTGGTACCACCATTTCATGAGGGCAGCTATTGATTCGACCTGTAACTTCGGCATAGCCATCAACTAGATCATAAGTCCAAAATCCATCATCAAGTGCTTGGATGGCTGGTGATAGGAAAGATATGAAAAGAACAAGTGCTGGATAGTAACTTGAATACAAAAGCTTATTGGACAGAGTCATGCAGGATATCTCTAAGACAGGGATGCAAGCATACATAATCAGCCTATTCACTTACGAATAAACTTGGGGTACAACAATACGTTTTACTTGCCTCTCATCTTTATTATCTTAGTCTCCACCTCAACCATGATCCGCAGCATATTTAGGCTCTGGTAAACTTTGTTGATGGATACCTGGTTGATTAATTAACTCGTTGCAGCCAGCTTTTAAGAACCTGACCGCAATTTTCATCTGTGCACTGTGTCGCTATTGTATCTGCCCTTGTTGCGCCCTGATTAATAATAACAATAGGTTTTTTTTGTTGTTGGGCCCAGAGGCAAAAGCGATACCCCGAATAAGTCGTTAACGAAGAACCAACCACTACTAGCCCCTTAGCTTTACGCATTTCGCGCTCAGCGTCGGCCAACCTCTGTACAGGCACTGAATCACCATAAAACACAGCATCAGGCTTCAATATACCACCACAATATTCACAGTAAGGAATTTGCATTGCAGAATAATCAAGCTCATCAATATCAGCATCACCATCCGGGGCTATAGCGCCGCTCAGTGCCGCATAATCGGGATTATTTTGCTCCAACCATTGCTGCAATGGCTGGCGGGGAAACTTAAGCTGACAGGATACGCAGGTCACGGTATCGATGCGACCATGGAGATCTATAACTTTTTGACTGCCGGCACGCTGGTGTAGGCCATCGACATTTTGAGTGACCAAACAGCCAACGTAGCCAATAGCCTCTAAATCTACCAACGTGTTATGTGCAATATTGGGCTTGGCTAATACCATAAAACGCCATCCAACCATGTTTCGCGACCAAAATCGCTGTCTAGCAGTGTGATCTTGAATAAACTCTTGGTGCGTTACCGGCGGTTTTCGCTGCCACACTCCATGGCGATCGCGATATGTCGGCACTCCAGATTCTGCGCTAACGCCTGCGCCCGTTAGCACCAACCAATGTGTGTGCTGAATCAGTTGATCTAAAACATTAATCACTTTATTTCCTTAACCATGCTATGCGACGCCAAATCCCTATGGCGAGAGATAGGGTGGCTATAGTGGCCGATACATTAAATAGCATGAATTTGATTGGAGTAAGCATGGCTTTGATGTGGAGTAAATCCTCCGTACCTGTGAGTGCTAATAACTGGATCAGGTTCTCACAAATATCTATCGGGATGACAAGAAAGGCAGGAATCACTAACCACCTACCCGCTTGCTCAAAATATTTCAGAGTGAGACCCACGAAGAACCCGCCGTAAGCCAGCGGAAAGAGCATGTCTAGCCACAGAGTTATTTTGAAGTGTGCGGTCTTTTGAACGTCCGACATAGATGCTAGTAGTTGTTGGGACTCTGAAGCAGATCCTAAGCTATCCAAAAGAATACCGCCGGCCACTGGAGTAAAAGTAATAAAACAACCCACCAGAGCGACAGCCATAATAAAAAAGAAAGTGAGCGTTGATGTCCTGATCATATAGCCTTTCAAAGCACATCTCCTTTAGAGATTTATGTGGTTTCGACATTGTTATTTAGTTAACCTTTATCTCAACAACTCAATAGCTGCAACACCTGTCATACCAATCTTAATAACAAGTTTAATAGCTGAGTAGTCTTACATTATCCGTACCTAATTAGAATGAACACAGGTAACAATGATATGGAGACATACTACAGTTTATTACTACTGCTAAGCATAGCCACTACAATTTTAATATTACGAGATACAAATATTGCAGACAGCTATATTAGTTACCACACTACAAGGCGCGCATTGATTTACAGTGAGGCAATCCGCGCGCACAAGTGACCCGTAATAAAAGCCTATCAGATTGACCTTAGACGGCGAATATACACATGTTAAAGATTGGTATTTTTTTATTTTCTAATGATCTTCGAGTTGCAGACAACCCTGCTTTGGCGCAGGCAAGTCATGAAATGGACAACCTCATTTGTCTGCATTGTTTAGAGCAGCCTTCCCCGTCAAGTAGGGTCCGCGCACCCGCCAAACTGTCAAACCATCGGCTACATTTTTTACATCAATCATTGCAGGCACTTGATAAAAATCTAAAACAACATCAACAGCACTTGCTTATCCGTGAGGAGCCGCTGCTTGATCTGATAGCAGAACTAATAACATTGCACAATGTTAGCCACATCTACAGTAGTTACAACGCGGGATGGTATGAAAACCATCAGTGGAAGGTTTTGACATCGCGTTATCCTGGGATCGTATTTCAGCAACAACACAGCCATACGCTATTTGATCAAGATCAGTTGCCATTTGCTCTAGCCGAATTGCCGGATAGTTTTTCCAAATTCAGACGCGTTATTGAACGTGTCGAGATTAACGCACCTGAGTCAACACTAACGTCTATTGCACCAAGTCCATTACTAGCAAGCCATCATAAATTATCGGCAAACAGTCATAAGGCAATCGGTAATGGTATTTTTGAAGGAGGAGAGAGTGCTGGCCTCAGACATCTGAGCAACTACTTCAGTCAAAAGCTTGCCAGCAGCTACAAAAACACTCGTAATGGTCTGGACGGTATGGACTATTCAACTAAATTTTCTCCATGGTTGGCCAACGGCTGTATTTCGGTGCGCACAATAATCGCAAAACTGCGCGAGTATGAGCGAGACATCGAATCTAATGACTCAACCTATTGGATCTATTTTGAATTATTGTGGCGTGAATACTATCAGTGGTATGCACACAGGCATCAATCGGCTCTCTTCACATTAAAGGGTATTAGTGCGGAAAACCCGCGTACTAGCTTTTATCCTGAACGATACCAAAAATGGTGCCATGGAAATACGCCATTCCCAATAATTAACGCCCTAATGAACCAACTCAACACTACTGGCTACATGTCCAATCGAGGACGCCAACTTGTGGCAAGCTGCTTTGTACATGAACTCAACTTAGACTGGCGCTATGGTGCGACATATTTAGAACAGCAGTTAATTGATTATGATACTGCATCCAATTGGGGAAATTGGCAGTACTTAGCCGGGGTAGGTGCTGATCCTCGAGGCCACAGAAAATTCGATTTAAATAAGCAAACCGCAACCTATGACCCTAATGGCGAATTCATAAATCATTGGCAAGGTACTAGCCACCTTGGAACTCTAGATTCGATGGATGCAGCAGACTGGCCGATTTAACAAACGCATCTAATGTCTTGGCATAGGCTTTTCCCCCTTCACCCAAAACCCACCCACCATTAACTGCGGCAGCAGACCTTACTTAAAAATTTAAGTGGGTACTTAGCTATTTATAGATCAAAAAGGCCAAATCCAGCCTCGCTTAGAACGCACCACAGAGCCTTATAGAGGCATTCTTGGCTGACCTAAGCATAACCATAAATATAGCAGCACCAAGGCCTAGGGGATGCGCAAGGAGCCTCTATGTGGCTTATTGCCCGTGGCTTGACATGTGTGGGTGATAGTGTGGAAATAGGTTTGTATTAGTACCTGTCTGGGTACTCACTATCAGGCGGAAAACCAAAGTGGAGAGTCTGGTTTAGCGCTCACCGGAGACACTTTACTGGCAATTTTCTATAGCCTAGTAATAACTCTGGGTGGTATATTTGTAGGGGGGAAATTCGCAACTATTACACTGATGGTCAGCCCTGACAAGGACAAAACTGCGTTAACTAAAGCTTCCTAACCTAGAGATGAACATATAATGAAAAATCTTAAAAACTTTTATATCGATGGTCGTTGGGTCACTCCAAATTCAACCACAACTTTACCCGTCTTAAATCCAGCCACTCAAGAACAGGTTGGTACGATAACTCTAGGAAATTTAACCGACGTTAATATCGCTGTAGCCTCTGCTAAAAAAGCATTTGAAAGCTTCTCACAGACCACTAAAGAAGAGCGCTTGGCCTTATTGTATCGATTAAAAGAGGTGACCGAAAAGCGGTTAGAAGATTTAGCCCAAGCTA
>Ga0209816_1002730_pt1 | contig 12340 bp, 12 predicted proteins | sample CoawatmetaG01DNA_FD_187509 | JGI IMG/M metagenome (GOLD analysis project Ga0209816, IMG submission 187509) | Marine microbial communities from the West Antarctic Peninsula - Coastal water metaG017-DNA (SPAdes) (version 2) | ecosystem: Environmental > Aquatic > Marine > Coastal ... | reverse complement strand
GCAGGAATACCACGGCCCTCTTCAAGAAAAGCCTGCGATGGGCCAATCTTATCAATACCAGTGTCATAAGTAGTGGATTGTCGAGCTGTAGTTGGAAACGGGCCTCTTTCTAAATTTGGCACAAAACCTCGATACCCAGTTGTACCCCAATCCATTCCAATTTGATTTGGATCTGCCGCTGCAAGTCTTGCGTCTCCGACTTTTGGGACGCCCATCTTTTGCAAACCGCCCTTGTCTAGACCTTTAAGAAAGTACGCCCTGTCTGTGCCAGTTGGTAAATTCTTAATATATTCTGAAATTGCGTTTGGATCAGAGACAGAAGTAAAATTTTGGTATGGGTATATTGTCTTGCCTTGGGTTTTAAATGTTCCATCGGCGTTTCTAATAAATGCACCGTCAGCGTCTTTAACTTTTACGGTTATAGGTTTACCTATATTTCTAATAGCCTCATCAATTTTACTAACATTCTTTGCCGCTATTGGTGCGTTTTTAAACATCTCACCAAGAATTAAACCCGTATGCATGGCAAAATCGCCTGACCGTTCAGCCATTAATATGCTCATGTAAAAAGGATCTTCGGTTTTTAAAGCCTCGTTTAATTTACTACTTGTTGCACCTTCAGCACCAGCGTAGCCTTGACCTGGAACATCTGTGTATTGAAACCCAGCCATAGAATTTACTGGTGTTTCAAACATATCCCCATCAACACCAGTGACAGTTTGCCTACCAGTGGGATCACCAACAATACTCATCACTGTCCTGCCTTTAAGATCGGCAATAGTTGATTGTTGTGGAGGTACTAGCTCATTAGACAAAAGCCCTTGGCTTTGATGCTGTGCCAATATTCTAGGTTGCATACTCTTAACGCCTGTGACGTTACCCGCGTCAGGTATAAAGGGTAAGCCCGCAACTTCACGCGCAGATACATCGTTAGCAATGTTGGCTGCTAAATCTGCACCGACACGGTCATAAGGGACTGTGCCTAAAACACCAATCTTTTCACCTAGCGTAGTAACGTATTCGCCTACTTCATTTGCGCCAGATTTAAAAGCGTCACCCAATGTTTCAAAAACACCAACCGCGCCTTTAATGCCTAATTTTATTGGTGTGCCTGCGCCCATTACTTTTTCTTCTTCTTCTTGCGAACAGCCTTCAGATCAGCAGCCGTGATCTTTTTCTTATTGCCTGCAACCGCAGCCAGCTTCTTCTGCTTTGGAGAATATTTGCTATATGGCATGTCAGCCTCCTAGAAGTTTATTCATCATCTCATGCACGTTGCCGCCGTCCAGCTTCATAACCTTGACTTTGACATCCTTGCCGTGCGGCACTTCCATCATTTCCTCTTCGACATCTTCGTACATGTCTTCGTCATCGTGCATATCGTCATCGCCAATGCCAACCATTGTGTGGTGGCACAACAGCAGGAAGTTCACCAACTGATCGTCGCTCAAATCAAGGCCGTCAGAGGTGTGTGCAAAACCCATCTTTTCCATAAACAGGTCTGCGTTTGCTTCCATATTTTCTACGTTTACTTCAGCCATATCAGCCTCCTAAGTTTTCTGGGCGCATCCGTGGACGCATTGGTTCTGGCCGTAATTCTGGGCGCAGTGACTGCTCTGGAGCCATCGGTGGGCGCGCAATTTCCATGCCGTCAATGTTTTCCATAACAGTGTCTGGCGTAATGATGCCCAACCTGACAGCTTCGTCATATGTCGATGTTGCCATTTCCATAGGCTGGCCGTCAATCATGTATGTCATTTTGTCTGGCGTAATCGCACCAGATCGTTGCATGTCCGCCATTTGACTTGGCATCATTTGCTCCATGCCATCGTCAACTTGGTATGTGCGTTTCATCTCTTGATCAGACATTGCGCCTATAGGCTGGTTAGCGCCTATAGATTGGTTAAACATTTCCATTTCGGCGTCACTTGTTGATCCTGAACCGCGCGGCATCGTCCTTGGCATAGCGCCAATTACGCTTCCAAACATCTCGCGCTCTTTTTCTGTCATAGCGCCGCCACCCTTTAAACGCTCAAGAAGCATTCTAAGGCCGTCTTCGGCTTCCTTGCTCATGTCGCCAGGTGTGATCTTTTGAACCATGTCTTGAAAAAGCATCATGTCAGGGTTCATTTGCATTTCGTCTACAGCCATATCAGCCTCCTATGTTATTCTTCATTATCTGCGCTGGGTTCTTCCACGTCGCCTTCAACAGCGCCTGCAAGTTCAATTTCCTTAATATACCTAGGCGGCTTGTCAGTAGTCTTATAGTACACTTCGCCCTCTACTGTCACCTTTTCTAACAACTGATTTATGTTTTTGCCAGAAGCGTATTTCTGTAGCCACGCAGGTAACCCCGCGCCACTGCCGCCCCTGTAGTAACGCTTGAATATACTGGCAGCAACAGCCGCTCTGTCACTGCCATCGTCACTGGGCGAGGTTATCACTATGTCTTCTTCATCGTCTTCAAGGCCATAAACGCTCTCTACGCTCTCGCCGCTTTCTGCTTCTTCGTATTTTATTACGCCGTCTACAACCTCTTGGACACTACCATCCCCGTTGATAAAATACTCTGTCCCCTCGCTGGTAATAAAGCCATCTTCTGTACTCATACCAGTTGGATCAGCGGCAGCGGCAGTAGATTGAACATTAAATACTGTTTCAAAACGCTTAGAATCATCAACGCCATCACCGTCAGCATCGGCTTGGGAAGCATCATTTGTAAAGTCGCCTGTGCTTATAACATCCCCTACTTTTAGTGAACTTCCGTCAGACTGTACAAATATATCAGAGTAATCGTCGCTTGTTGCATCGCCGCTGTTTCCTGCCTTAAGGTCAACCAATGAATTTATAGAGGTGCTATTTTCACCGCCATATTCTTGGTTAATTCTATTAATTTCATCAATGTCTGCCTGCGTCACTGTGTAGTCAGTAGATGTAGAAGATGGCGGCATGAACTTCATAACATCATCGGATGCTAACACCTTGTCAGCAAACGTCATCATGGTAGATGTGTCATGCCCAGTGTATTCACCAGCCTCGTTAAATATTGGCGTGGCTCCAGCCTCCAAGGCCGCTGCCTCTTGATTCACAATAGCGCGGCGATCCTCAATTCCACCCTTCAGCATTGAGTCGCCTATGCCGCCGCCGAAAAACGAAGCCACTTGCGCTATTTCACCCACGATACCTTGCGGCATCATAAGATTTGGAAGGAACGACGCAAAGTACGCCAAATCGCTAGGCGGAATATCATACAGCATTTGTTTCTTTGCTATGGCCACGTTTTTTTCGTCTTGCGTCATGCCAGTCGTATCAATTGCCGCGCCGCTGTTGGGATCATCAGACACACCATAAACATAATTTGATAGGCCAGTTAGCCTGTCAAAAGTCTCACCGCCGCCCGTCAGATCTATTACCTTGCCGTCTTTGTCGTAGCCATACAAAGTACCGCCCTCGTAAAAGGCACTATCGCCAATCGTAAATAAGTTGGCAAATACCTCCCGCATTGTATTTTGACCAGTCATGTTAACATTAGCGGCAGGTAGCGCGCCCGCTGCCTCAGTGGTTACGCTGCCTGCATCGGTTACAACAAGGGTCGCATTTGAATCTAAAGCTTCCTGTAATGATGCGTGTGGATTTCCAGACCTATCAAAATAAATTGCCGCGGCGTTTGGGCGCGCCCTCCGTATATGTATACCATTTTCACGCGCAATTCTCTCATCTGTTGGAGTTATAACTGCGGCAGCGGCAATTCTGCCTATTTCACGATCTGCCTCATCTGCCTCTTCCTGAGAATTATGAACGACGCCGTTTATATCTTGGTAATTAGGCATCGGGCCAATAAAACTGTCTGACGTTGCTGCCGCGTCTTGATTCTCATAAGTGCCAGTCGTTTCATCGTATCCAGTATTGAAAAACGCATCTTCAGCCTCCGTACCGACAACTGGCAGACCTGTCGTTAAGTCATAAAGCACGTTATCCTGATATTCTAAATTGTCTTTGCCATCGACCCAGTTTGCAAAAGTTTGCCCAGCATTGTTAACAGTGATTTCTACGCCGTTAACATATGACTTGTTGCCTGCAAACGTAACAATGTTTGTCAGGTTTTGGAGAAAAGTATTGCTGCCAGTGGTTGTTGTGTCACCCGCTGGCAAAGCGCCTGTGCCTGTGGTTGTTGTGTCACCCGCTGGCAAAGCGCCTGTGCCTGTGGCAACTTCGCCTGCCCCTGTATAACCGTCAGCCGTTTCAGCAATGACGTTCTGCCCATTAATTATTACTTCTTTATTAAGATAACCTGCGTCAATCGCATCATAGTAATTGGCAAAAGTAGGAATGGCTGTCCCTACAGTAGCCAGTGCGCCTGTTGTTATGTCTGTTGCGCTTGTTGTGTCTTTTGTCTCAATTGGATTTGTCTCAATTGGACTTGTCTCAATTGTAGTTGTGTCAGTGCCTGCTGTGCCAATGCCTAAATATTGATTTACAGCAGCCCGACTTGAGAAGCTCTGACCACCCGCTCCATCTGGAAAATAGGCAACCGTTCCATCAACGTATTGCGTGACAGGAATTGATTGACCATTGTCTAAAGTGACATTTGCTGAAAAATCAACGTCTGACAATGGAACGAGTGGCTCATCTGCTGGGAATACAACACTTTGTGTACCTACACCTGGTGTACCTACACCTGTAGTAATAGTATTATCAGTAAACGTATCGGCATTGACGTTTGTGCCGACAGATATTGTGTTACCATCCGCACCAGTTATGAGGCCATTATTAAAAGAAGATCCTGCGTTTGCCGCAACGGTTTTGTCAATATCATCTTGGCTGGTTGTGTTGTTATAAGTACCTGTGGTCGCATCGCCGCCAGTAATAATCTCTCTTCCAGTGTCCGTAAGGACAGTGCTGACAGTATCATAAACATTAGAAGCAGTATCTCTGATAGAGCTTCCAACATTGCTTGCTGTATCGCTTATACTCTGCCCAATGGAATCTAAATTATAAGTGCTAGTATCATTCCAATGAAAACCTCCGTGATCATAGGCAGGAATGCCGCCCGGCCCCGGTAATCCAGAGCCACCCATATCACGAAGCGCCTGCTCTTCCTGCGGATTAATGTACGCCAGCATATGTGGCTGATTGGAAATCATTGTCTGCCGTGGGACGCCATTAGCCACGTTCTCTAACGCGCCCATTCCCGTGTCAGGGTATGATACATTCGGAGCCGCAGTCATTTGGTTAATAGGGGCTTGGCTTTTCTGAACGATTACGTTCACGCGATCCATAAATGTGTTCATCATGCCCTCATTGGTGGTTGCTGCGGTGGTTGCTGCGGTGGTTGCTGTTGCGGCTGTTGTTGCGGCGGTTGCATGGCAGCTTCTGAAATAGCACTTAACGCGCCCATGCCCTCGCCGCTGCCCATGCGGGCCTTAATCTCCATGACCTTGTCGATCAGGTATTTGTTCATGTCCATCGGTGGCTCACCGCCCCCTGATCCGCCCGCTGGTGGCGGTGGCCCGCCCTGCGGCCCGCCAGCTTGGGGTGGGCCTTCCTGCGGCAATGCCCCAAATAAATCAGGGCGCAGGCGTGGAAGCATGTCAGACACCTGATTTATTTGTCGAGGATTATAAGATTGTTGGGGGAGCATTCTTCATCGCCTCCATCTGGATCTTCGCTGCATTCTTCTCACGCTCAAGTTGTAAGTCAGCCTCTAGCTTCATTACCTTGGCCTGCATGTCGGCCTGCGCCTTGGCTGCGTCGATCTCCATGTCCTGACGGGCCTCTGCCTGCTTGATCTCAATGCTGGACTTAGCCTTTGCTTGGTCAGCCTGTATCTGGGCCTGTGTGCGGGCCTTCAGGGCCTCTGTCTCAAGCTGCGCTAGTTGCTGTGCATATTGCAGTGGATTGGCTTGCTCCTGCTGTCCTGCGCCCGCTAGTGCTTGGATCTGCTTCATCTGAGGTGCGGCCTGCACAACCTGCGCCGCGCGCTGGCTAATTAGGCGATCCATCTCTGGATCAATGCCCTCAAACTTGAAGTCTGGATCTTTAAAGTTTGGCAGTGGCGGCAGCTCCATTTGAATACTGGCCTCCATCCGCTGGCGATACAACAGCGCAACGTGTTCAGCAATGTGGGCGATCAGCACTGGCTGCATAGCAGCCGCGCCAGGATTGCCCGCCAGTGACGGATCTTGCATGAACTGCATGTGAACCGCAATGTGCGCCTCATGCTCCTGCTCTGGAAAAGCGCGAATTGGCTTGCCGTACAACACGCTCATGTTTTCGTCCACTGGATCCATCTGCACAGCCTCTTCAGGCTTCTTCAGGATCTCATCAATGTTGGGTATGCGGATCGCCTCATACATCCGCTTGTAGGCTTCGTACAGGTCGTGGAACTGCGGAGCTGACCGCGCCATTTCCAAGACAGCTTGTGCTTGCGCGATGCGCTGGGCTGTCGAGAAGATGTTAGGATCAGACACTGGAACAATGTCAATCCTATCATCGAAGTCGGCACGGTAGATAATCTCCGCAGCTCCCGCCCGCGAAAAGCTGAACTCATCAGGGAGATTTTCAGCGTTCAGCCCCGCAAGAAGTTTAAGTTCTTGGCCCTGCGCGTAGTGTAGCCGCTTGTGAATTGCGCTAAATGCCTTGGAACCTTGCTCGATCAAAGCAACCGTCGAGCCAACTGGCATGTTGGCATTAACGTCGCCAATGTTTAAGTCGGCAGTGCTGGCAAATCGCTGGCCTGCCTCAACCATAAAGCCAAGCAAGTTGAACAACGAACCTGACGGCTCCTTGAACGGCAATGGCATTATGGCTTTATTCACGTCATCGACGGTACTGTCAATGTCAACAAACTCACCTGGGCTGATCTGCATGTCGCCGCCCTGAACACGGCCACGCAGCTTAAAGCCACCCTGCATGTTCGAGAACGCCGCACTGTCGAGCAAGGCGCGCAACGATCCTGTCGCCGCCTTACCCAATCCGCCGATCATGTGATACAGGCCAAAGCCGTAAAAGCCTAAACCTGGCAGAAACTTAAACGACACGAACCAATCGCGCCGCAGCTTCAGCTCATCCTCTTCCCTCCAGTTGCGGCGAACAGCCACGACGGTCTGGGATTCATAGTCAATCGTAATCACGTATGGGATCGCAACCGCGTTGTCATCCTCATCGTCATCGTCCATTTCATTGCCGTCAATGCCGTCAAACAAATCATAGACGTGCATTTCAAGCAGTGTCATTACGTCATCGTTGCTATCGTCATACTGATCGACGCCCTCGATTTCGCCAATCACATCGCCAGATGGATCAATGCTGTCGCTCTCGTTGTATTTGGTCGGCAGGTAATAGCCGTTCTTAACGTAGCGATTAAAGTCGTTCTTCGGCATACGGATAACGTGCGTATAGCGCGGGCTGGTGTAGAGATCCTTGCTCTCTGGGGCGACCACGAAATCTTCGGCTTTTACGAACTGGCTGCACTGCCGATCCATATTGGCGTCCCACCATACCTTTTTGAAGGTATGACCGATCAGCGGTAGGTGAAATAGCATTTGATCTAGATCGGGGAAGAACTCAGGCATTTCTTGCGTGATTTGAAAATTCATGTATTCGCGGACGCGCTTTGCCTGATCCTCTAGCTTCGGATCTGGCGTACCCAAAATCACTGACTTAACTGGGCCTCCTGATGGGTACAGCTCTGCAATTGCACGGGCATTAAACTGTGTCGCTGCCTCAGCTATCAGGGGGTGTACAACCACGGACAAGCCGCGTGTGCCGCGCTCTGAATCGCCATCGTCTAAGCCGCCGTCTGGATCTAGGGTACGCAGGCCGTCCTTGTAGCGTTCCTCCCAGTCTGCGCGGGCAGCGCGGTCATTCTCATAAAAGCTGACCAGCTCCTGCGCCTTTCGGTTCAGCTCTTTGTCGCCAATTGTCTCTGCAAGGTTGATGTCGAACTGGGCGTCATCGATCTCTTCTTGCATGTCTAGCTCTGGATCACCGATCAGAACATCGCCATCGGGAAGCTCTTCGACCATCAGGTCATCGGATGGCGCGCCTTCAGCAAACGGGATCACTACATTCGGGTCAGCCATACATTGTCATCCTTTTTTTATCGTCATCGCCCTTAATAAAAATCATTTGTGCGATCATACTTATGTCTTAGTTATCTGACGCTAGGAAGACTGCACAGATAGTTACCAAGTTGTTAGCCGAAATAGTGCCAATTGGAAAGTAATTTTTCAACCGTACATAGCCACCCGCCGTGGCTGCGTCACTTCATCTTCTTCTATATCTTGGCTGTGGCTAACAAAGAAACCTTTTCGTAATCTGAGCCAAGCCTGTGTGCAAGTGTCAACTATGTCTGAATTATTACCTGATGGAAAACTGGCGCAAATAGATATTAAGTCATCCGCCCACTTGCGTTTAGGGTAATATATCCTGCCATCTTCCAACAATGCAGAACTAGCATGAGCCTTGGCAACCTTGTCTCGATCAGGGCTGTAAGCCAACACAGGAACACCCGCCATGCGTAAAGACTGTATCAAACTGGCTCCGCTTGCTTTCTTCTCGATCAAAACCGCGTCGGGAGTCCATTCGTCATAAGATGCTTGCGCCAGCTTTAAAAGCTCTGGGAAATTAACTCTGTCGTACCACATATCAAGAACGATCAAGCAGTCATAGCCCTCATACTTAAACACGCCCCAAGTGGTTCTGGCGCTATAGCTAGATGTTTCCTTAGTCTCAAACGCAGTGTCGTAACTCTGCAAAACGTATTCAATATTATTTGGCAACTCTTCTTTTTCCCAAGGAACCCACCAAGACGACTTGAGAATACCGCCGCCTTTAGGTGCTGGGCGCTGCTGTAGCTGGCCAGCGGTGGCGTAAGATCCCAGTGACCGTTCCAAGGTACTCACTGTCTTTTCGTCCATCCTATCGGGCCACAGCAGCTCACCTTCGGTTGTGCGTGGATCAGTGAAGCCAAGGCTAGATCGCATTGGCGTAGGATGGGCCAATTCATACCGCGCAGGTAGCATTAAATGATCCCACTCTCCCCCAAGTTGATTTGCCAATATGTGACCGCATAAATCGTTCTCATGTAATCTCTGGGCAATTATAACAAATGCGCCAGTCTTAGGATCGTTAAGGCGTGTCTGCATTGTCTGATCCCACCACTCGATTACTGAGTCTCGCATAGCAGCCGACTGGGCATCTGCGGCACTGGCTGGGTCGTCAATTATTACAATATCACCACCATCCCCAGTGGCAGCGCCGCCCACTGAGGTAGCTATGCGGTGACCAGAGGCTGTCGTTTCGTACCGCTGCTTGGCATTTTGATCAGACGTTAGTTTGACGTGTGGGAAGTGGGCCTGATACCACGGACTTTCAATTAATCTCCTGCACTTGGTGCTGTCCCTGATCGACAAACTAGATGCATAGGATGCATATAAGAATTTTTTTGAAGCATCTTTGCCCCAACTCCAGGCTGGCAGAAGAACCGCCGTAGACAAGCTCTTCATGTGTCGGGGTGGCACATTTATTATCAATCGTTTGATAGATCCTTCCACGACTGCTTCAAGATGATCGCTGATAGCATCAATGTGAAAGTTTGATTGATACGGTACGCCTGGCTCAATCGTCGGCCATGCTGCTTTCGTAAACTCCTTCAATGACCTGCGGTAACGCTCCGCTTGAACCTGTTCCAGTGTCAGCTTGCTTAAAAGCTGCTGCAATTGCGCTGAGTTGGTCATCGCTCACCCTCGTTAAATCTATGACATTTTTATGTTCGACAGTGGTTGCGACCTCATGTTTGTTCGACCAGTTGTCTTTGTCCCTGTTATTCAGGTAATAAATAATAGCGACATTATCGCCTTTGACAGCAGCATTTTCAAATAGTTTATTGGTTACTTTACTGAGGCCAATTGCCTGCCCTTTTTTTATAGTATCCGAAAACTCCGAAAACTCTGCCTGTTTAAGATAGAAAGTTGATGGTGAAATACCTAAACAAGAAGCGATCTGGCTGACGGTTAATCCACGGCCTGCCATCTCTTCGACTTCTTTTATCACTTCTGGCGTGATCTCGAATTTGGGTCTACCCATTGGATTTTTACTTTTGGCTTTTGCCATTACTTAACCTTTCTTTTCAGTGGTGAGCTGTATTTTTTGTAATGTAGTGCGGATCACTGAAAAAAGAAAGACCCGCCGTTGCAGTGCGAAACCTGACCAAGCGGATCTAATTTATAAAGCTATGCGTATTGCTAAAAAAAGACCCGCCGCCAGATGTTGAGGCTAATCAAAATGAAAGCTGCGGGTCTAGTTGTGAGGCAATGCAACGACAGGGATATGTGCATAGCTTTGAGCAGTGGGTACTGCTTATCACATTGCCAGCATTACGACAACATTTATTCAAACAGTTCACACCCTTCGTCGGTTTTTTCTAATTTTGCCCATATGTTTCTATTGTTTTTGTTTACTGGTTTTAAGTAACCTTGAGTTCTGGCATCATATCTCATTCTTCTTAGAGATTTGCATTCGATCTGCCTTACGCGCTCCCTGCTCAAGCCTAAAACTTTTCCAGTTTCTTCTAGGGTCATCTCTTGATAGAAGCGCATATCTATTACTTTTTTCTGCGTGTCGTTTAGTCGAGTATCAAGTTGCTGCAACACTTGTGAGTGGGCTATCATTTTCTCTGCTGATTTATCCGACATTATTTGTTTCACGCCCTCCATATCGATGGTAAATTCTGACGTGGACGTTGACAGCCTGATGTCTTGGAGATGTTCTGGCCAAAGCTGTTCTGGTTCTTTTTCAACCATTGCGGCTACATCGGACGCGAGATTAGTCCATCCTTTTTCGGTAATGGGTTTGGTTTTCATAGCGACAAGAGCGTTAACTGCCCCCTGACTACGACCCATTTTGCGCGACAAGTCTGCTACGGATTCATATTTTTTGAGAACTGCCTGTAGCAATCTATTATTTCTGACGGTGATTTTTACATTGAAATCCTCCATCACATTGCTAGGAATATGACAAGAACTGCGGCTATTAGAACTACGAATGCTGTGCCTGCCATCATTTCTTTTGCCCATCTTTCTGGTTTTTCTTTGTGAATATCGACGTGGCCACGCAGGTTAATTGAGATCCACTGTCCTATGTGTGCTGGCACTTCGCCACGCTGTGTGTGGACCCAGATGTCTGGATTGCCAGCGCGTTTGCTGGTTTCTTGCTGCACCCATTCTGGGATGTCTGATGTGAATCCTTTAAATTTCCACGACTTTACGATCATGATTTATTCCTCTTCGAATACTTGATTGCCTATTTCTATGGGCAATTCGATTGTTGTTATTCTAAAGTTGCACTGTGTGCAGACGCGCCTTCTTTTGACTGTTGGAAAGCCGTATGCTTCGTGCGGCCTTGAGTCTTTGGCTTGAAGTTTAACGCGGCCTTTGCACATTGGGCAGTGTGTTACGGATAAGCTCATAATTACCTACTTTCATTCATGACCCTGTTGACCATTCCTATCACGGCATTTTTTGTTACGCCGAAGTGGTTTCCGATTTCTCTCATGGTGAAGCCTTCATCACGCATGTGCAGAGCGTCTAGGATGTCATCATCTGACCATCCTCTGCTGTGCTGTCTTTCGTATGCGCCCTTCATTTAGTTGCGGCCTGAGTAGAAGCGGAAAGCCTCTGCGGCGATAGCACTGGCAGAAGCTGCCGCTATGAGGCTTCCGAAAGGCTCACGGTGTTCTGCCGCGATTTTTTCATTAAGGGCAACCAAAGATAAAAGCTCTGCGTCAGACATATCGTTCATCTTGTGAATGTTGCGGATATTTGCGCGCTTTGTGTAGATGTCGGTCATTTCTAAGTTCCTTTCTCATTTCCTATACACTCTATATAGTACACTACCTAGTGTATTGCAAGTGTGTTAGGTGAGAAAGTTTTATGACATGTTCATCTTGACTGGCATGTACCAGCCTTTGCGTCTGTCTCTGATCTCATCGAAGTTACGTTCCCATCGCAGGACGTTGACGATTTCGCTTTCTTCGGCTGCGACCATGCAGGCGATCATGACGGCGATAGGATCACCTCCACCGGGCCATAACAAGAAATCATCTTCACTGAATCCATCCATAACCTTTCTGGCTGTGTTGATTGCAGCGGCTGGATTGAACTGTGGTTTATCTTCTGGCTCGAAGATGACGGAGAACTTTCCGTATCGTGCTGCGTCTGTGAGGTCTGGCGTCCACCCAAATTTATTTTCTGTGGGTCGTGTGACGATGTAGACGGTATTCATTTCGATTCCTTTCTGAGACTGTCCCTAAAATAGACAGACATTAACGGTTATTGAT
>Ga0209816_1002728_pt1 | contig 12347 bp, 12 predicted proteins | sample CoawatmetaG01DNA_FD_187509 | JGI IMG/M metagenome (GOLD analysis project Ga0209816, IMG submission 187509) | Marine microbial communities from the West Antarctic Peninsula - Coastal water metaG017-DNA (SPAdes) (version 2) | ecosystem: Environmental > Aquatic > Marine > Coastal ... | reverse complement strand
ACCCAGAATAGATTCATTATATACATAACCGAGTAATGCAGGCTTGCATACATTGGAACTTATTTACTCAAATCTTAAGTGTCACCAGCTTATTGTATAGAGAGTTAGTCTTACTGATAATTCGTAATCTTTACAATTTTAGTATTTTGGAACCCATATAGAACCCACAAGGGTCCTACCAATGTAGTGTTTTAGCTAAGTCATTGATTTAAATGGCGTCCCCACACAGACAAGAGAGCACTTAAAGAATTACTTACTGTTATTTCTGCTTCTAGACTCACACGGAATATGCTGCCTGTCAATTTGTGAGTGAACTATCGATGTGTACCAAGTGTGTGACAAGGGTTTATATTTTCCATAATTTAAGCAGAATTCATTCTGATGAATTAAGATGGAATACTCGGGGATGCACTAAGTGTTTTCTTTAAATATAACCGAGGTAGCGCTTTGGCACGACCGCACGGTGCATCCACTCTACACAGGCGATAAAGTCGTAGACTGGTAAACCAGTGTGCTCATGAATATCAGCGGCAAAAGGTGGTAGTGAGGTGCACTCTAGCATGATAGCACCAATTTCTGGGTCACACGCTTCTCCAATCAACTCACAGAGTTCGTCTCTAAAAGCATCAAACTCAAACCCGTTTACACCTTTTTGACCCTTGGGTTTGTCAACTAAACAAAAGGAATTGAACACTGGTGCATCGTCCAACCCTATGACCTTGATACGATCGTTTATATCAGCGCCAACGGCTTCAAAATATTCGAAGGTCAGAAGCCGCTTGGCCGCTGTGACAACAATGACTGATTTCTCAGGAGGCATCATCTGATGGATTATGGGTAGCATGATCAACGGCGACGTAAGGATTGGTATGCTGACATGTTTAGCTAGAATCGGCTGGATCAGTGAATAGAAGCCGCACCACATCGCAATGGATTTAACGCCATCTGCCTCGAGCTCTTGCGCAGCACGGATGCAATTCTGAACCAGTTCAGAGTAGGACCCATCAGGTAGCATTACCGGTGGTGAAGGGTTGGTAGGGACATCATGAATTTCTCGGATAAGGACGGGGAAGGGATAGGATGTTGGGTTACCCACATCACCGGGTGGCATAGCAAAAGTCTGGCCTACAAACTTTAAGATTCCAACACTGTATCCTTGCAGAACGTGCCCACCTTTTATGTACATCTGATGCTCCAATACACATTAGTTTTCTTCAGATTAAGTTATCATATTTATCCTAAAAGGCTAGAGCACAGTTCTAGGCTGAGTATTCTTCATACAAATAGTCTCGTTCAGAAAAGAAAAGAATGTTTTAACCTATTCAACAGTAGCAGAATAAATTTCGATATATAAACACACGAGTCATTCCGGTAGACGTTGCTCGTATCTGATCAAGTTGTTCAATAGACTACGCAGGGGTTATTATACGCAGGGTTTATTAAGCGCGTCCTCAAATATGGCACGTGCTTCGGCACTATGGATATAGTTGTAGTCCCTTGGGTAAGGTTGCCCAGCTTGCAACTCAAGCACGCTCATCTGGGGGCCCGGCAGCGCCAGCACATCAGCCAACCCGTCTGTCAACGCCTTTAACTGCGTAAAGCTGTGTGAGCCTGCATACCCAGCTGAACGTGCCAAGCTCTCAAAATCGACAACCTGCCCACCAGGAATAGGGTGTGAGCCGTTAACCTCATATACTCGGTTGGCACTGAGAAAATGATAAAAGTTCGTAACACCCGCCTCGGCTATTGAAACCAACGAACCTAAGTTCATCAGTAAACTACCATCCCCGTCTAGTACGATCACTCGCCTGTCCGGGTTGGCCAGGGCTAACCCCAACCCATGCGAGGATGCCTGCCCCATTGCGCCCACAGCGACATAGTTCAAATCGCGCGGATTCAACGCAAGCCAGTCGAAACAGCTTTGATATACCGCAACAACAATATCCGTATCACGAATATGAGGAATAAGGGCTTTTAGCGCATCATCTCGATAGAGAGTCATGTGAGTTCCGGTGCACGGCCAATGAGGAAAATGTGCGGTTGCGAGTTCTCGTAAGCGCGCGAAATCGCATCTGGAATGTGGTCAACATCATCAGGGTTTTCGATCAAAGAATGCGATATCTCCATCACGTCAAGGATAGGCCGGACGATGCGGACACCGTAAACTTGCGATTGATCAGGATGCACGTCCGGTTCTTTTCCCTGCAACCCAACCAGCATGACGACGGGCCGCGCATAATCGATTCCAATGGCGCGAATTGCGTTCAAAGAATCCATCAGCCCAGTTTGCTGCATCATCAGCACGGCGCGTGTACCATTATAGGACATCGCAGCACAAATACTGACACCTTCGTCTTCTTTGCAAATTCGGGTCAGCCGGAAGTCAGGATCCTCCGAAATTGGCCAAAGCAACCCATTGCTGGTCACTATATCTGGCACGGCCACGATCTCGCGCACACCAGCTTGTTTGATCAACGAAATAATACGCGCGCCGGAAGGATACGCCACATTTGTGTAATCAGAGGGCTGTGAAACAGACGCTATCATTGAGTGCCCCCACTCAGGAAGTCTCGGATCGTATTAACTGCTGCGCGTAATTCTACTGGCCGTCCAATCGTGATACGAATATATTCTTTGTAAGCAGGTGCAGCAAATCTTCGGACTGCGATACCTTTTTGGCGCAATCTGATACTTACATCTATCGCGGTCTTCAGCGGATCATGAAAACCGATCAGAACGAAATTGCCTTGACTGGGAATAACGTTCAACCCCATTTCAGACAGTTCCTTCGACAACCACTCTCGCCCAGATTTGTTCGCTTCAAAAACTAATTTGGTGTGTTCACAATCTTCCATCGCCGCGATAGCCGCAGCGATAGAAGGCGATGCAACTGGGAATGTTAGCGCAATACGACGAACCGTGTCTACAACATCCGCCGGTCCATAGAGCCAGCCAACGCGTGCTCCTGCTAGGCCATAGATCTTTGAAAAGGTCCTACATACAACCACATTATCTGCATTATCGACCAGCTTATGTGCCGGTTCATAGTCGGGCGCATCGACATATTCTTCGTAGGCGGCATCAATCACAAGCAACGCAGTTTTTGGCATCGCCGAATGCAACCTGCGCACTTCAGTTCCACTCAAATACGTGCCTGCTGGGTTTTCTGGGTTCGCCAGATATACGATGCGGGTTTCATCAGTGATTGCCGCAATAATCCGATCCACGCAGGGAACAAAGTTGTCATCAGGGACTGAAATGACATCAGCATCATTGGCGTGGGCGTAGTTTGGAACCTTCAAATAACCGTTCGCGCTGCGGACAAGGTTAGTGCCAGGACCAAGGTAACCACGCGCCAACCGCGCCAGCAAGTCGTCCGACCCCTGACCGATCGTAATACGAGCCGGGTCAAGGTCAAAGCGTTTGGCAATTTCCGGTGCCAGCAGCTGATCTGGGTTTTCGATATACCGCTCTATGCCACAGATGGCGCTACGCGCAGCGGCCATTGCAATTGGGCTTGATCCAAGGACACTTTCATTTGAGTTAAGCAAAATCGTTTCGAGGGGAAAAATGGCCAACCCGTCTGACAGCATGTGCGGGACGATCTTCTCTATGCCAGGTTTGGCTCTAGCTACTGCCATCTCTTCCTCCGCGTTTCAAATCTAAACATATACTATTAATGATATATGTTGCAAACATATACAAAAAAATTATGGTATAAGCACTAATAAATTGCAACAGTACAAACGATACAATTGGTTTGGAATTACAAACCTACAAAGGACTTTCGATGACCAGTTACACTCCTTATATATCAGGCTCGTTTATTCCCTGGACTGGAAAGACAATAGAAAGCATCAACCCAGCCACCGGCACCGCGTGGTCCACTATTGCCAGTTGCGGTACAGCAGAAGCGGACTTGGCAATCCGGGATGCTGATCGCGCCTTTCATTCGGGACCTTGGTCCAGAATGGGACCTGACCAACGGGCAGACATGCTGGATGTAATCGCTGATACACTTGAAGCGCGGTGGCAAGAACTAGTCGAACCTGAAGTCCGCGACAACGGTAAGCGCATCACAGAAGTGCGTGGGCAGTTCGCAGGTCTTCACACATGGTATCGACATTTTGCGACCCAGGCACGAAAAATTAAAGTTTCGCCGCACACCAATACCGCCCCCGGCGTGCGCAGTGAACAGCATCATCTACCTTATGGTGTAGTGGTTGCAATCACGCCGTGGAATTCGCCCCTGATGATCCTGAGTTGGAAACTGGCCCCGGCGCTGGCAGCAGGTAACACCGTAGTGGTCAAACCATCCGAGATGGCATCCGCCTCAACTCTAGAATTAGCACGTCTTCTTGGGGATGCAGGGCTGCCAGACGGTGTGCTGAATGTAGTCACTGGATTGGGGCATGTTGTTGGAGAGGCGCTGGTGCGTCATCCGCTTACACGCAAAGTTACCTTCACGGGCTCAGATTTGGGGGGTCGCAAGGTAGCGGAAGCTGCTGCAAACAATGTGGTTCCAACGGTGTTGGAGCTAGGCGGGAAATCTGCACAGGTTGTGTTTGCTGATGCCAATCTCGACAATACCGCCAACGGCATTCTATCCGGCATATTCCTATCAAACGGACAAACCTGCGTCGCAGGTTCACGCTTGATTGTCCAAAACTCCGTGCGGGATACGTTGGTTGAAAAGCTGGTCACACGCGCGAAATCACTGGTGATGGGCGATCCAATGAAGGCGGATACTCAAGTTGGCCCACTTGCCAATGCGCCACATCTAAAAAAGGTCACGTCAATGATAGCGCATGCCAAAGCTAGCGGCGCTGACTGCTTGTTGGACGGAATTGAGACAGCTGCCAACAGGCCAGGGTTCTACGTTGGTCCTACAGTTTTTAGCAATGTCACACCAGATATGAATTTATGGCGTGACGAGGTGTTTGGCCCTGTTTTGGCAGTGACGGGATTCAGCTCGGAAGAGGAAGCAATCGCACTAGCCAACGACAGCAACTATGGGTTGGCAGGAGGTGTCTGGACCTCAGATCCTCAACGTGGCCAGCGAGTTGCCAAACGGATCAACGCCGGAACTGTCTACATCAATCATTACCGCAGTGTTGATCCCAACGTGCCGGTTGGTGGAATGAAACTGTCTGGCTATGGCCGCGAACTTGGCCGCGACGCCGTAAGCGACTTTATGCAAATCAAATCTATCTGGACAGGCGAAACGCCTGTTCCTGATCCATTCCCTATTAAGTAAAAGGAGAAAAAATGAGCAAAACATTCAAAGCACCTGAGGGTAATTTCCGCGGACATGATCAGCAATCTGTTTGGACTCACAGGCCTGACCCAGAGTTGACAGAAGTTGGCCCTGGCACCGATTGTGGCGAATATATGCGCAGGTTTTGGATGCCGGTTGCAATGACAGATCAGGTGGGGGATTTGCCTTACCGCATCCGCATCCTTAGTGAAGACCTTGTGCTGTTTCGCGAACCGGGTGAGGGTAAACTTGGCCTAACGCACATGCATTGCGCCCACCGAAACATGAGCCTTGAATTTGGTATCATTGAGCCAGGCGGCATTCGCTGTTCGTATCACGGCTGGAAATACGGTCTTGATGGCACCGTTCTAGAAACTCCCTGCGAGCCACCAGCGTCTCAAGTCAAGAAAAAAGTCTGTTTAGGGGCCTATCCGGTTATCGAATACAAAGGTCTGGCGTTCGCCTATCTAGGCCCCAAGGACACAATGCCGCCATTCCCAGTGATGGACACATTTGACGAAGACGGCGATGAGATGCTGCCGTCCTTGATTAAATCACCATGCAACTGGTTACAAGTGATGGAGAATGCTTGGGATCCATTTCACGTGGTGTACCTTCACACGTTGGCCGTACGTAGTCAGTTCATCGACGCGTTTGCCGAAATGCCAATGATCGAGTTTCACGAGAGTAAGTTTGGCGATTTTTATACCAATGTCCGGCGGGTGGATGATATCGTCTGGCTGCGAATACATGACCACATGATGCCGTCGTTTACCCAAAATGGCGCACATTTCCCGGTTCCCGATAGCCCCCGCTATTTTGGGCGTTGCGGTTTGTCACGTTGGGTGGTGCCAATTGATGACACGCATACCCAAGTGGTCACGTGGCGGCATTTTCGGGATGGCGACGATCCCAAAGGGTTAACCGACAAATCAAAAGTTGGTTTTGGGTCAACCGATTTTTATGGTCAGGACCCAGACCGCCCCTACGAGATGCGTCAACGGGACCCAGGGGATTATGACGCCTGGGTCAGTCAGGGGCCTAAAAACATCCACGCCCGCGAAAACCTGAGCTTTACAGATCGCGGCGTGGCCAAGGTCCGTCGGATGTTGCGCAATGAAATCCGTTCGGTGGCCGTTGGAAATCCAGTAAAACATCCGACCGATGGTTATGACGGTATCCTGCCAACGTATGCAGGTGACACAATGTTGCGCATTCCAGTACAAGACAGTCGTGATGACGGCGCAATTCTTAAGGAAATCTCTTTTGCTGTAGCTGGAATTTTTAAAGCTGGCGACGAACAGCCAATTGCGGAGCGTAAGCAATTTATTATTGATGAATTGAAAAAGTATGAGGGGACATGGGCATGAGCAGAATTCCACATAACCCTGGCCGTGTTGAATGGTCAGGAGAAAATCCAGGTATCTACCTAAAGGAAAACTCGCAAGACACTTCTTATTCCACCCTTGCTCTTTTTTTTCGTGTGGTGATGTCACCTCATGGGCGCGGTACCGCCGCAATCGTTCTAGGCGCACCGGACAAAGCGGGTGGTTGGCCAGATGTGCCCAATTTCATCATGACCGATAACCAGCGCATGATGCGTTGGATCGTCGATGGTTGGGTGACCAAAATGCCAACATTCATGGGCAAAGCTGGTCTTGGCACGATGCGCTGGATGGATTGTAGCAGCGTTTCAAAACGACCTGGTGATCTAAAATCCCGATACAGTGAAACCTTACGCGGCTCAGGCGTAACACTCGAAATGGTGTGGCGCAATATGGGTCCACCCCTGCCTGTCGAAGTGACCAAAGAAAACTCGGCTACCAAAGAACATGAAATGTACTCTGTTTTTCTTGAGGCTGCATCAGCGGAAGTAATCATCAATGGCACGCCCCTTTCTGGTGCAGTGGCTGAGCGCCAATTCTTTGGTCGCACGATGAGCACGGCTTTTCTGGCGTTCTCAGAAACCTGGGTTACCCCGCAGGAGGATATCTAATGCCTTTAAACGAACCAATCACGCCGGGCGTTGTTGACTGGACAGGCGAAAACCCCGGTATTTTTCTAAAAAATCCCGATGGCTCCTTTAGCGCCATGGCACTTTTCTTTCGTGTCGCATGGTCACCCATTGGTCAGGGTCAAGTTCTTTTACTTTATGGAACTCCTAATCAAGTTAACGGAACCACCGATGCGCCCAACCTCATTATTAGTGACAATCCGGCGCTCACTGCATTCCTGAAGAAAAATTTCATCAGCAAACTGGCAGTTTTTGCCAATGCCCCTGCCTTTGAAACATTGCCTGAGTTTATCGCTAGCGGCGTGCGCACTTCGGGTGATCCGATGTCACATCGTTACAGCGAAACAATTGCTGCGGGTGAACTGACAATCGAACTGGTCTGGGAAGGATTGGAACCACCTCGCGCACTTGAACTCTCACCCCATGAGGTTGGATCAGGCGAGCACAATATGTTCTCTTTGTTGATCCCAGCGCAAGCGGCACACATCATCGTCAACGGAACGCCTCTGTCCGGAGAATTGGGTACGCGTGTTCAAGCTGGTTTTGAAACGACAAGCGCGTTTCTCTACTTTTCAGAAACCTGGATTATCCCGCCGGAGGTATCATGACCTTGCATCCAGCCGACCGGTTAGCCTTTGACAAAGCAATGGTAACCCAACCTGTGTGGAACAGATTCAACACTGCCCGTGATGCAGTGAATTTGGATGAAAATATCCTGCTTCATGCGGGACCTGCATTTTCCAACCCCTCGAAAATCACATTACCAATCCTAAATTCTGCTTGTGTAGCTGCCGTTTTTGAGGGTTTAGCAAAGAACTTTGATGAAGCTGAAGCAATGATTCTCGCGAGTGAGATCATTCTGAAGCCGTCACAAGACCATGATGTTGTCACGCCGCTGGCCGCCGTTGTTAGCGCCTCAATGCCACTTCACACGGTCTATGATGCATGGGGCGGGCAACAACGGGTTTATGCGCCAATCAACGCAGGGTCACGGCCAGCGATGCGGTTGGGATTGCGGTCTGAGGCCGTTTTGGAACACATCAGGTGGCTTAACACACGGTTCCTGGATGTGCTGGAGGATGGTCTAGCGGAGGGTATCGCCCTTGTGCCGCTGGCAGTGATCGGGCTGGCGGGGGGTGACGATTGCCATGGCCGCACGCCTGTGGCCCATGCCGCGCTGGTGAACGAGTTGAAAGACCGCACACTACATGCGATCACAGACGAAAACGTGCTCCAATTCATGGCTACTTCTCCAAGCCTGTTTTTGAACCTTTGGATGGCTGCAACCAAATGTATGATGAAACTGGCAGAAGGCGTAGACGGTTCTAGCTTTATCACCGCGGCTGGCGGTAATGGACGCGAAATCGGCATTCAAATTTCTGGTTTGCCAGGTCAATGGTTCACCGTTGCTGCGAGCGCTCCAAAGGGTAAATTCGACGTTGATCTGCCCGAAGATCGCTCCTTGGGTGCTATCGGCGACAGTGCTGTGGTAGAGGCTTTCGGACTGGGAGCAATGGTGATTGAACTAAGCCCGGAGCAAAATAAGCTCCTTAGCGCCTATTTACCAGAGGATGCCGCAGTCCGCTCATCTAGGCTTTCGGTTGGTGCACACCCCAATTTCCACAACCACACTATCAAGCTTGGCTCGACTGCCCGCGGCGCGGTAGGTGCTGGTGCTGGACCGGTCATCGGACTGGGTATCCTTGATAGACTGGGCAAAGCTGGGCGATTAGGCGGTGGCATTTATGATATGCCCGTTGATCCGTTTTTCGCCGCAGTATCAGCGCTTAAAAAATGAAATATCTTAACCACAAAAGTGCTAGTTATCTCGCGCATCTCAGAGGCAAATCTAAAACATGGTCGTCGGACCAAAGAGAAGCTAGCGGCACAGCACCACGTGGCAGAAGTAGGGCGTCAGGTTATGGGTGAGTCATTGATTTAAATGGAGGCCACACTGCTCTCATTGCCTTGATTATGAGAGTAATGGGATAGTCTAAGTAGTCCTCGTGAGGACAAACACTCCCTATGTAGGGAAAGTTGAGTGTAGTATGGTGGGTGTCCAACGTTGGACGGTGCTAACCCAATCTTTTAGAAAGTACATATCTGTTATAACTTTCGCCTTAATAAACTTGCTATCTAATTAAACATGAGTACTGCTTGGATTAAATACTAACTTTAAATAATTAAAGAAAGACCAAAATGCCCGACTTTTATGAAACTGATGTACAGATCAATGAATATCTGGTTTTCCACTATGCCAATCTTGAACAGACTTTGCCATGGAAATTCGGCCCCCACCAGGCACTCGGTTTTCATACCCGACTTGCCGAGTGCATTGATTTGTCACAACTACCCAAAAAGTCGCGTGCTCTAGATCTTGGTTGTGCGGTTGGGCGTACCAGCTTTGAGTTGTCCCGATTCTGTTCAGAGGTTCTCGGCATCGATTTTTCACATGGCTTTATCGATACTGCCAACAATATACTTCACAGCGGAGAAATACCTTTAGTGTTGAAACGAGAAGGTCAGCTGGGCGACGCTGTCACTAATAAATTGCCTGAGGGTGTGCATCCGGAACGAGTCAGCTTTTTACAAGGTGATGCCGAGGCATTGCCTGACTCGATTGGTCGATTTGATGCCATTACCTTCGCCAATGTACTGGACCGACTGCCCCATCCGCGACACGCCCTCGAAAAACTAGCTGAGATTACGAATCCAGGTGCCCAGTTGGTGGTATGTTCGCCATTCACCTGGTTGGACGAATTCACTATTGCTGAAGAGCGTCTGGGAGGATTTAAACAAAATGGCGAAGAAGTCATATCACACGACTCTATTGTATCGATTCTAGAGAAACACTTTACCCTGAAGACGACTTGCGATCTGCCATTTTTAATCCGTGAACATGAACGCAAATTTAAGTTCGCCATTGCGCAAACCAGCGTGTGGACACGTTTAACCAGCTAAACTTTTATGGGCTATTTCACCAGGTTTGAGAATAACCGCTAATAACTAACTTCAGACATTATCCTATCCCTCCATCTAATTTCAGCTTACCACATCTCAACGCGGCCAACCAACATTAAGTTACGATTTGCTATATACTAAGGGGAATTTCTCACTTTCAAATGGATCACCTAACTCAAGATTCTCATCTTTTAACCAATCAGCGACGCCCTGCGATGGGTCATAAATAGCACCATCAGTTGCAAAACGCACTGCATAACCACGACGTCGACGCGTGGCAGTTTGATTTCCCTTAGCTGAGTGCGCAATGAACCCATCAAAAGCAAGCATGTCACCTGGGTTCAATGACCAGGATTTAATTTCATATTTATCTCGATTTGTTTCAAAATCTGGCATTTCGTCATATTGGGGATCATCTGGTTTTATGTACTTAACAAAAGCGCCAAGTTGATCAGTTAAAAAGGGGTGGTACTTTTTTCCCCAATTATGTGAACCTGGAATAAATTCAAGAGCGCCATTTTCATCATCAACATGATCAAGTGCAATCCACGTAGTCATAATGGGACCAACTATTGGCCAATAAGGTTGGTCAGTATGCCACCCTGTTCGAGTTTTGGTACCAACTTCTTTTACAAACATTTGATCAAACACCAGCGAGGTGCGGCTTGAGTTTACCAGCTCTGCAACTATCTTGCCAATTCCCGAATGGAGACAGAAATCTCTAAAACCGCCTGACTGCATCCGCATGTTACGATTATCAAAATATCGTTTTTTCTCTTGCACCTGTATTTCGATAGCTTCTTGTAAAACTTCTAGCCAATAGTTGTTTAAAACATTCTTAATAACAACTACGCCATTTTCATTATATTCCTCACGCAGGTCGTGAACTTCTTTTTCCAACGTATGTTTAGTCATTAGGTTTCACTTTCCGTAAACATTTTATAACATTTATATTGACCCATTGAATAAAAAAATCAATCTAAAGCTACTAATATATACTGCCTGTCAATTGTTGAGTGATCTATGGATGTGTACCAAATGTGTGACAACGGTTATATTTCCTGTAAGTTAGCAAGGATACATTTTTGGAATACTATATTAAGGGAGAAAAATATGACCAAGCTAAATGCACACTCAGACCGTATGGTGTTAATAATTCAATGCAGTATAAAAAATTCTGACGGATTTAAAAAATGGGCTAGAGATCGCGCATCAAAATACGTTTACGACCTTAAAGAGGAAAACAGCATTAGCTACGAATGGCACGTGTCTGCAGATGGCGGTGAAGCAACTTTAATTGAATCTTTTATTGACAGCGATAGTATGATGGTGCGTTTAGCAAATCACGGAGCAAGTCCAATTTCGACAGAGGTTTTTGAGCAAGTTGATATTAAAAGTGTGCTATGCCTTGGAAATGCAAAACAGGATGCAATAGATGCACTTTCCGCTTGGGGTGCTAATTTTCAGATGCATCACTGTGGTTATAATCGTGGTGAAGTTGTTAACCCCCGTTAGTTTAATTTAAGCTTTTGGTGCCACCACAGACTTTAAAGAAAACTATTTAAAGTAAGATAAGTATTGCAAGTATTTCAGATGATTATCAGCCACGTCAGTGTATAGAAAGCTAGGTTTTGCTGATATTTCATAATCTTAACGGTTATAGCGTTTTTGGAACCCATACGGAACCCTTAAGGCTTCCACCCTAGCCCACTTGAACCTGCGCCTCGAACAGAAAGGCCGCCAGAGCAGTCTCAAGTTCGGTAACAGATGATCGATCGCCTTCGGAGAGGGTAACTGTGACGCGCATTCCGCGGGCGCCCCCAGCGACAACCTCGACGCGCGCATTGGCGATCCCAAATTCATTCTGCACCAAATCCATGACCTTCTGTTTGGCCGCATCACAGCGCAGGCTTGGTTTGAAAATCTTGCCAACTGTCGTCAGCGGAATGGTGTCTATGGTTTGAATAAGTTTCGGCCAAGCGGGACGCTCGTCAATTGCGCTCTGCGCATGCAGGTGAAGGTCTTCCATGCTCACGTCGGCACCTGGTAACAATTCGACAAAACAAACTGGAAGCTCCCCAGCATAGGCATCCGGCATTCCAACGGCTGCGGCAA
>Ga0209816_1002726_pt1 | contig 12353 bp, 23 predicted proteins | sample CoawatmetaG01DNA_FD_187509 | JGI IMG/M metagenome (GOLD analysis project Ga0209816, IMG submission 187509) | Marine microbial communities from the West Antarctic Peninsula - Coastal water metaG017-DNA (SPAdes) (version 2) | ecosystem: Environmental > Aquatic > Marine > Coastal ... | reverse complement strand
CTCAAACATGCTGCATTCCTTAACCATCCGCTATGAAGGGAAGGGGAATATCAATACATACATACCAATACATACATACATACTAATACATACTGACATACATACATACTGATACATGACCCCCCCTATGTATATACTGATATATATACTGATATACTGAATAGATCATATACCGATATAGATCATACTGATCCCTGATATATACTGATATACTGATACATACTGATATACCGGATATATCTCATTTCATTAAATCCCTTATTTATATAAGTATAATAGAGTTAATACCGATTAAATGAAGATAAATGGAGATAATAGCATTATAGGGCTTGTGGTTCATAAACTTATATTGCTATAACTGTTGTATGGAAACGAACTAGCTAGAACGGCCCAAGGGTCAGACGCTAATGAGTACCAGCAAGGCCTAGCACTCAAGAGGGTCACACGATACGAACCTACGAAGCCCAATTAATCCACCATATAAGAACCGCCTTCCCAAATGAACAGGCCAGACTGATTAGGTAAGAAACAGGGTGAAGACATACCGAAAGGTAAGACGAAAATAAGGGGTTGACTAGGCAATCAAGACAATCTAGGGTTAAGACACTAACAGGGGCCAACGACTAAAGCCTCTTCGACGGATAGCAGCTTTATATCTTATGCTGCAAGGTACGCAATCTCCCTTAGTGTTAATTCCGGGGGTGGTCAAATGAGGTCTGGTTTCTATAAACCCAAGTCTCTACCTACTGCGACGGGATGTACTCACTTAGGTGCAAACCCGACACTATACGCCGCGAACTGGACAAGAGCCAGACGCAGCGTGGTGGAACAACAAACACGGCCTTACAAGCCGTTGTGCGTTGACAGGCATTCAATTCCGAATGTCTTTCTTAGCACAATGAAAAGAGAACTAAATGACCAATCCAACAAAAGCGCAAGCAACTGCACTCGTATCCCTTGAAGTACTGATTGCCGAAACAATCCAGCATTGGACCACAGCACGGGATGGCGTTCAAAAGAGCCTCACAGGTGTCTTGTCCTTCGTTCACCTCACTAAGTCTCAGGACCACGCCGCACGGCTTGTGAACGTCCTTATTGACGGCATGGGTGATGGTATCAACGGCAATGCAATTCGGGAATGGTGCGGCCTGCACTTGAACATGGTTTTGAACAAAGAGAACAAGATGTCATGCAAGAAATTTGACATCAAGGCATTCTCGACAACTAAGGCCGCTTCTACTGCTGCACCTTGGTATAAGCTAAAGATTCAAAAGCCTGTCTTGTTTGACCTCGACGCTCAAATCGTGGCCTTGCTCAAGAAAGCACAAACCAACGCCGCTAAGTCCAAAGAGGACTTGGTTGAAGGCTCGTCTATTGTAGTCGGCGATGCGGCTTTGAAGGCATTGTCTGCAATCGCTGCCGACGCTACAACACGTATCGAGGTATCAAAGGCACAGAAAGCAGATGCGTTCGAACCTGACTTCTAAAGATTGATTAGCGTGTACACGGTGGCCTCCCACGCCGTGTATATTCATAACCAATTAGGATTAGAAACATGAAAACTCTCCTTACATTCGCAGCAGAATTCGCAATGGTATTCTGCATCTTTGTCATCACGGTTGGCGCTCTCTTTCTCGGTGCGCCGCTATGAATATCAAGCTCGACGAAAACACTGGTAAGCGTTGGCTACAGAAGCACGGCGGCGACATCAAAGGCATGGGCGTTGGTTACTCTCTCGACGTGACCTTTGATCGCTCTAAGGTGCGTAGCAACGCTAAGGATGCTGACAAGGCATATCTCTCAAAGAAACATGGAAAAGGATCAAGATAATGAACCCTAAAATCACACTAATAGCCTTCGTGGCCTTTCTTGTACTCACATCGGCGCTATGGTTGCCGCCTCTTATCACTGTGGGCTTGTTCTTGCTCATGGTCTCTGCGGTATCAACTCTTTTCGGCTTGGTCGTTTATGCGATCATCTATCTAAGCGCAGCAGCATTCGGAGGTAAAAACTAATGGAACATGCAATCTTCATCAACAAAGCCACAGCGGCGCGTCTTGCTGCATCCCTTAACGCTGAACGCCGTCACAGCGCCACTGTGCGGACCGCTACAGCACGTAGTCAGCTTCTGGGCTACCATGTATCCCTAAACGGCGTGAACGTCACTGAGAACGAAGTGGAGGCGTGGGCATGACCTATGACCAAACACAGGCATTATTCGAGGCTATGGACAATCTCGAAACGTATTCCAAGCTGCACCAGCAAGAGTTGTCAAAGGATGCATGTGACTGGCATTCCATCCAAAGGTACAACGACTACATCACCGTGGCACGTAAGAAGATATTCAACCTAGTAGGAGCCCCCCATGCTTAATAAGATCATTTTCGCAATCGACAACGACACAGACGTGCACACTGTTGCTAAGTTTCTACGTCACATCGACACCGCTCGTGCTATGGAAACAATGAAGGGTGCTTTCATCCCTTGCATCGGTTGCTATGACGGCGAGCTGGAATCCTCTTACATGATGGACGAACGCGACTATCGCCGGATCGTAGAGCCGCTGTCGTTCACTGCAGATCAAGACTGCATCATGCATGTGCCTGCTGACACCCGCCAATGGTGTACGTTGGAATATGCGACAGGCGGGACAGAATCAATCGGCGCTATGCGTCAAATCACTGCGCTGGAGGCTATGGGCCTCAGAGCGTGGACATACGTTCTCGAAACAGGAATGTATTGGACAACAGATGTATGATCTGATCCTAGACTACATGGGTGAGTATGCTATCATGGATACAGGACTCACCCTCGAATACTGCAATGCATTGGTGAATTACCTCTATCAGAATGTAATAACTGACCCTGTAGTACGTCTCACTTGTGAAGCACCTATTTAATCAAAGGACAACTGAATGAACACTCACATCAAGAACGCAACACTCGGCCTACTAATGGGCACAATCGCAACAGCAGTAATCTTGCTGCCACTCATCTACGACTTAGGAGCTTACTAATGCCTGACCAAGATGACCCATGCGACACAATGATGCCACCTAAACCAAAGGAAACACAATGACTAAACTAAAAGAACTAAAAGCAGCTGCTGATGCTGCTTATGATGCTTGTAATGCTGCTTGTGCTACGTACGCCATTGCGTGTAAGGCTGCTCGTGATGCTGTTCGTGTTGCTGATGCCGATTATGCTGCCGCTTATCATGCTTGGATTCAAGCTGAACTGAATAAAACAAAGGAACAAACTAATGACTAACATGATTACCACTATCGCAGAAGCCCTGCGCCGTCGCCGCAACATCAACGCGACTATCACTGAACTGCACAAGCTGTCTGATGCTGACCTACATGACATCGGTATCGCTCGCGGTAACATCGAGACAGTTGCTCGCGGCTTGATCGACATGCACCGCACAGTGCGTGACGCTAACAATTAACCTATCCCCGCTTCGGCGGGGGTACTGCTAGGCAGACGGACCTGATGCACTCAACATGGACACGATCCAGACATAACAGTCACGCGGTCTGCCTTGCACTACCCCCCCCTATAACAAATGGAGAAAACAATGATCTTAACAGTAAAGCACAAGTACCCTATGAAGATCGCAGAGGGTAAAACATCCATCGTGAAACTATGTAATTCATACGGCTTTCAATGCCATGTGACAGACAACAACATGCTAGTCCTACAGGATGAAGTCATCGACCCACGCCACGACCTAGTATTGGTGCAGGCTGGTGAGGATTACGTTGAGTTCGACGTAATCAGCAAGGAAGATTACGCTGCTAACTACGACGCTGTGTAATGGACTGGCAGACGATGGCTAAGGCTATACCATACGGCGCGAGTCGTAAGGTACAGCATTGCGGCTCATCGCCAGCCGCTCGTATCAACCACAGCAATGCAGGAATCAGCCTGTATTGCTTTAGATGTGGTGAGCAGGAGTTCATCCCGCATGGCCCACGCAGTGCTGCTGAGATACTAGCAGCGCGTGCAGCCACAGAGGAGCTCAAGGAGGCCCGTAGCATCCCTAAGCGGTGTCAGGGGCTCACAGAGGAAGGTGTGCCCTCAGAGGCGCTCCTATGGACTCTCAGGACAGGTTTAACACCAGAGGAGGCAACTAATGTATACGGTTTCAAATACGATCCGAAAACTAGAAGAGTTCTTATACCGCTTAGCGGAGGTTTCATTGCAAGGGCGGTCTTCAAAGAACTACCTAAGTATATCAGATCAGGGAGTATGGATCAGGAAATCTGGGAGTCCAGTGTGGGCGAAGGTGGCCCCGTCGTCATATGCGAGGACATCCTATCGGCAATTAAAGTGTCTCGCAGCGGATTTAGCAGCATTGCAATCCTTGGAACGAGTATATCTACAACCGCCGCAGCGCATATCGGCAAGTATCAAAACGTCATCTGCTGGACAGACGGAGACAAAGCAGGAGACGCAGCGTGGCTGAAGCTCAGGAAGCGAATGGCCCTGTACGATACTAGCCTAAGCAGGATCAGAACAGACGACGATCCTAAGAATATCTCAATAACAGAAATCAAAAGACTAATTGGAGAACAAAATGAACGATCAGTATGATATCTATGCACTTCTCGACATCCTCGGCATCGAGGGCTTTGATGTAGACCACTCTACAACCATGTTCGGCCCTCGCTTATCTTGTATCCTAGGGGACTTCCTTGATGGATTACCTACATATGACGAGGGTTTCGAGGATGGCACTAGTGCAGGCCGCGACGAGGGCTTTGACATTGGTTATGACTCAGGTTATGACTCAGGTTATGAAGATGGCTTCGAGGAGGGTCGTATGGAAGCCAAGTACGGTCGTGACGATTGATTGATCTATCACTCCTGCGCATCATGAAGTACCGCGAAGAGTACTTCAAGATCAAGAATCGGGTGCCTAAAGCAGCACTCGATCCGCAGACGAATGCACTGCTGTCAGATTTCGGATCGTTCTTTGAACGTATGCCGGAGACAGACTGCATAGACATGACGGACTTCATGCCCGTCTTTAGAGCACTGCATCCCAAGCTATCACAGGAGCAGATGCAAGCCTACTCAGGCATCATTGAACGTATCAGGGAGGATGTAAACGATGAAACACGCAGCGGCATCATGCAGTCGATGCTGGAGTTACGATTGGGCACAGAATTAGCTACAGTCCTATCACGATGGGACGAAGGCGAAGTGCCTAATATCCATGCTGAGATCAATAGCATCGCCTCTAGTTTTGAGCTCGACGCTAACATCAAGGCATTGGACTACATCAAAGTGGATGTTAACTCGCTACTGGACTCACGGCATGAAGACGTCGGCATTCGCTGGCGCTTGGATTGTCTTAATGAGAGTATGCGTAATCTTCTCCCCGGAGACTTCGGTATCATTGCCGGGCGTCCGGATAAAGGAAAGACGACATTCATTGCTTCCGAGGTATCCTTCATGGCCTCCCAGCTAGAGACAGGGCGTAATGTCCTGTGGCTCAACAATGAGGGTAAAGGAGAGTCCATCTATCTGCGACTGATCCAAGCAGCACTCGGTCTCACCATGTCAGAGATGCGTGCCTTGCGGGACAGCGGTAAAAGCCTAGCGGATGAGTACACTAAGATCGTTGGAGACCTCCATCGAATACGGATTGTAGACATCCACGGGCTAGATACCTATGCGGTTGAGAATATCATCCGCTCCAATGATACGGGTATCGTGATCTATGACATGATCGACAAGATCAAGGGCTTCAGTGATACATCGCGGACTGACTTAGGTCTCGAAGCGATGTATGACTGGGCTCGTGAGCTTGGAGTTAAGTACGATATGATCGGGATGGCTACGTCACAGATCAGCAACGAAGGAGATGGTCTGCAATACCCCACGCTTGGTATGTTGAAAGACAGCAAGACGGGTAAGCAAGGCGCATGTGACTTCCAGCTAATGATTGGGGCCAGCAATGACCCTAATCTCGGTGGCTTACGCTATCTCGGTCTACCTAAGAACAAGTTACGTCGTGAGGGCAAGGCGGGTGATCCGCGCTGTCCTGTTAACTTCAAACCACAAATAGCACGTTTTGATGATGTGCCAGTAATGATGGATGAATAAAATGATGATTAAAATTACTAAGTCTTGCAAGAACGGTGGTGTCACTGATGGGGCTATCAACCCTTCCTTCATGACATCTGCGTTGTATGTTCCAGAGATGGAACTCACAGCGATCAACATGCACGATCAGCCTACAATCTGGGTAATTGAAACCCCTGATGACATCGCTGATATGGTTAACGAACAACCAGAATTGGAGATCATTTATGGGTAAGCGCAATCAATGGGCACAGGAGAATATCGCAGATTATGTGGCATCCGCCCACGGCAACCTAACACTGGCGGCTAAGTTCATGAACGAAGACAAGGGATTTGACCGCGATAAGGTTACACGTCAGAACCTACAGACATGGATCAATGAAGACGCTGATCCTGTCCTCACAGATAGCATGGATAACTTCGAGCTATCACGTACCAACCGCAACCTCACTAACCGCAACAACAAGCTGACCCGTGAACTCCGCGCCAATGGCGATGCTATCATTAGCAAGTCAGACACGTTGCAGGCTATCGCACAGGCTGTGTCAGTCGTTGAGCCTAGCTGGCCTATGCCGTACATGCCCCCTCAGCCTAATGGGCGTGGTATCACGATTGAGCTACTGTTCTCGGACCTCCAGATCGGTAAGCTCATGGACGGCTATGACAGTCAAGTCGCTGTTCGTCGTGTAGAAGAGTGGATCAGGGTAGCAGCTATGCGTATCCGGAGCTACCAGCAGCAGGGCTATAAGGTAGAGAAGATCATCCTAGCTGTTCTGGGTGATGTAATTGAGAGCGACAAGAAGCATGAGAACTCAGGTCGAGGATGCGACATCGGTACTGCACAGCAGATCGAAATGTCCATCGACATCTTGTTCAATAAGGTAATCAAGCATCTCGCTTTGTTCGGTGTACCAATGGACGTCATTATGGTCACAGGCAACCACGACCACGACGGTCACGGCTTGTCTATGTTCATGCCGGGGCGTGAGCACCTCTCATGGCCTCTCTACAACGCTGTGAAGATGCTCACAGAGGCGTACGGCATTGATGCTGAGTTCTTCATCCCGGAGGGTAGCCACCACATCCACTCGGTGTACGGGGCTAACATCTTGTATGAGCACGGCGTAGGCGTTGCTACCTCAGAGGCAGCTATGAAGGGCCACGTTGCCAAGCGTATCAATCAGGTCAAGGATTACATCCACCTGTACCGCATGGGCGACAAGCACAACATCTGTCGCTTCAACAATGACCGCTTTGTGGTCAATGGTGCGTTCTTCGGTGATGATCGTATCGGCTCTGACTTCTCAGGCATCAAGGGTTACGACGGGGAGCCAGCACAGGTTATGTTCGCTTATGTAGAGCGCGACAACAACCGACGCACACCTATCTTCGATAGCTTGGTGATCCAGCTAGGGCATATCACATGAGTGCCCTAGACAGCCAAGTAGGGGGGGATCACTACAAAGATAAGGGCATCCAGCCCGTTGAGTACATCTTTGCTAATGGTCTCAACTTCTTTGAAGGCAACATCGTTAAGTACATCACACGGTGGAAAACTAAAGGCGGGACGCAGGACTTGGATAAGGTCATGCACTACGCACAACTGCTCAAAGAGCTACACATCAAAGAAGAAAGGAAATCAGACAATGGCCGACTATAGCACATACGTCCTAGAGCGTTATTACCGGATGCTCAAGGCAGCAGACATGCAGGTTCCAGTGGACCTGCTCATGGAGTTGAACTCAAGACGATAAAGGAAATCGAATGGCTTATCTAATCTTCGACGAAGAGACACAAATCCACAAGTCACATCGACGCACAGCTAATCCATTCGATCCTCTTAACTTCGTAGTAGCACGTGGATGGAAGAAGGAAGGCGATGGACATTGTAGTGCAAGTTTCCACACAGGCAGGAGTGGTGATAATCATCTGGTTATTGCTGACGATGTAGACGTTCTAGTCGGACACAACATCAAGTTCGACCTGCTATACGAGCTAGTAGCCTCTGAGAGCAACGTACAGGGGTACTACAGGCGTGGGGGACGTATCTGGTGCACACAGTATGCCGAATACCTCTTGAGGGCACAGGATCGCCGCTTTCACATGAACAGTATGGATCAGATTATTGAGTCATACGGTGGACGCAAGAAGATCGACGGCATGAAGGAGCTCTGGAAGGCAGGGGTGCAGACAGCAGACATGGATCAAGACATGGTGCTGGACTACCTCATAGGTACTGAGGATGAGGGCCGTAACTCCGGTGACATCGGAAACACAGAGCTCATCTATCTCGGACAGGTCAAGGAAGCTACCGAAATGGGTATGCTGAAGATGATCCAAGTGCGTATGGATGCACTAGCAGCCACCACAGAGATGGAGTACAACGGCATCAAGGTGGACATGAAGCGCGCAGCCTCTGACCTGAAGAGCCTGAACGCTGCATTAGCTGAGGCTACTGTTGAGCTCAACGAGTACACTGCAGTCATACCAGACGAGGTAGGGTTCTCATGGAACTCTGTGATCCACAAGTCAGTCCTGATCTACGGTGGTATCATTAAGTACAAGAAGCAGACCACCTACCTCGACGAGAACACTGGTGAACTAGCTCGGCTCAAGGCAGTCGAGAAGCAAGCTGTGCTCAAGGACGGTGAGCCTGTGCTGTACCTGTCAGGCAAGAAGAAGGGTGAGCAGAAGTACAAGAACGTAGACGTCCCCGGAGAGTTGAAGGTCAAGTATCAAGACTTCTTCCATGCATTACCGGGATACGTTGATGCTAAGTCGCTTGACATCGACAAGTCTACGCTCACAGACGGTAAGGATGGCCCGATCTACTCCACCGACAAAGACACCGTGATCCTACTCGGCAACCTAGACGTACCGTTCTTGAAGGCAATGAGCCGCAAGACGACGCTAGACAAGGAGATAGGCACGTATTACGTCACTACAGACAACAAAGGCGACATGAAGGGTATGCTCACCTGTGTGCAGCCCAGAGACCACATCATCCACCATGCCCTAAACCACACCAGCACTGTGACAAGCCGTCTCAGTGCATCCAACCCTAACATGCAGAACATCCCCCGTGGTGATAAATCCACGATCAAGGCTATGTTCGTTAGTAGGTTCGAGGGCGGTAAGATGGCAGAGATTGACTACAGCCAGCTAGAGGTTGTGGTCATGGGCTTCTTATCAGGTGATCCTAAGCTAGTATCTGACCTCTTATCCAAGGTAGACTTCCACTGCGTACGAGTTGCAGCCCGTGAAGGCGTGACATACGACGAAGCTCTTGAATGGTGTAAGAACGAAGACCACATCAACAATGCAGTATGGAAAGTCTTTCGTACTGAGTGCAAGGTCTTTTCATTCCAGCGTGCTTACGGAGCAGGGGCGAGTACAATCGCACTGTCCGCTAACATGACGGTCGAGAAGGTCAAGGAGATGATTAACGTCGAGGAAAAGATGTATCCGAAGGTAGAGACTTTCCACAAAGACGTAGAGAAAGAGATCAACGCTACCGCAGAACCATTTCGTGATCCAGACAGAGGATACCGTGTGTACCGCAAGGGCACATGGCAGGCACCCACCGGAACGCTGTACGGCTGGCGCTCATGGGACGCTCCGAAGTTCATGAAGGAACGCGGTATCGACGATACATTCTCCCCACCGGAGATCAAGAACTACCCCACACAGGGGACAGGCGGTGAGATCGTACAGATGATACTCGGAGTGTTATTCCGATACTTCAATAAGAAAAGCAACTGGGATGGTAAAGCCTTCCTAGTTAACACAGTACATGACTGCGTATGGTTTGATCTTCATCCAGACGTAGCAGATGAGGTGCTCGGCGCAGCTAAGCACATCATGGAGAGCGTACCGCAGTTACTGAAGCACTTCTTCGGTATTGACTGCCCAGTACCTTTCCCTGTAGACGTGGAAATAGGTAACAATATGTTAGAATTACATCATTGGAATCCTTAACCATCCACTATGAACCATAAGACAATATCAAACAATTACTGGAGAGTAACACATGACTAACCTAATGGACCAAATCACAGCAGCAGCAGCAGTAACTGACCAAACCACAGTATCAACTGGGTTTGTACGTGAAGTAGCCCCTGCAGGATTCACTACTGCACGATTCGTATCCTACATTGAAGTAGGTAAGCAACCACAACGAGCCTTCCAAGGTGTAGAGAAGCCAGACACTCATGAAGTACGTCTGACCTTTGAACTCAATGGTCCTAAGCACACCACTACTTATGAAGCTGATGGTGAGCAGAAGACACGCACTAACCTCATCCGGATTACATCTACTATCTCTAACAACGAGAAGTCTAACTTCTATAAGTTGTTGCAGAAGATGACGTACGGTCGTAACGACATCAAGCATATGGCTCAGATGCTCGGTGAGGGCTTCTTGGTTAAGGTATCACACAACAAGTCCAAGGATGGCACTAAGACGTACGCTAACCTCAAGTCTGATGTATGGGACATCGGTCAGCCAGCTACTACTGATCCGATCACTAACGACACTAACATCCTAGCGGTTCCAGAAGCCACACAGGAATTGCAGTTGTTGTTGTGGAACACGCCTTCCACTGAGCAGTGGGACACCATCTTCATTGATGGTGAGTACACTCGTGAGATCGAAGGTAAGCAGGTAACGAAGTCTAAGAACTTCATCCAAGAGCTCTGCATGTCAGCCTCTAACTTCATGGGCTCTCCTCTGGAGGCTTTGGTGATGGGTGGTACAGTAGCTGAGCTCATGGCTCCTCCTGCTCCTGTAGCCCCTGCCCCTGCTCCTGTAGCAGTAGTTGCAGACGAAGACCCACTCGCGGCTCTCGGCCTAGCGTGAGCCTAGCATCCTTCGGCCTGTCCAGCGATGATCTTGTTGGTCAGGTCAAGGAGAACACGTACCCAGAGCCTGTTCAAGGGCGTGTTGCTCATATCGACGCTGACTTCACTTGCTATCAAGTATCAGCAGAATCCAAAGACGAGCTCGATGGCACACAGCCACGGCGCTCCCTAGACGACATGAAGTACAACCTGCGTCAAGCTCTGACACACCTGATGCGTATGACTGGCTCCACTAGCTATGTCGCCCACATCACACCTAGTGGCTCTAACAAGGGCAACAGGGATGCACTAGCACTAACCAAGGGCTACCAAGCCAACCGCGACGGCAAGGAGAAGCCTGAGCATCTACAGACGATCCGATCATACATCGGTGAGGAGCTCCCTAGCATCGTACACCTCTATCAAGAGGCTGACGACGGTATGGCACAGGCTAACTACAACGCAGTAGATAGCAACCTCAGTGTCATCGTGTCTAAGGACAAAGACCTCCGCATGGTGCCGGGATTGCACTGGGACTTCGATGACGAGTGCATCGTAGACGTAGACGATCCTTTCGGTTCCATCTGGGTTGACCGCAGTAAGAAGTCCGCTAAGCTCACAGGCTGGGGCACATCCTTTTTCTGGGCTCAGTTACTCATGGGTGACACAGCAGACAACATCGCTGGTCTACCACACATGACTGTAGACGACAAAGACAAGAAGGTAGGACCGATAGCAGCGTTCAAGCTGTTAGAAGACTGCAAGACAGACCTCGAATGCTTTGAGCTAATCAAGAAGCTATTCAAGGAATCGTCGTACCCGTGGCATGACTACCGCGACGGTCGGCTAACCTTCTATGCGCTACACATGGTATCTGATATGCAGCTACTATGGATGCGCCGCACACCCGATCAAACAGACGTAATCAAATGGCTAGGAGAGATGAAGTGAACACGCACAGATACAGTGTATGGGTCGAAGGTAAGATCATGACAGAAGGTCAGGATCGCCTAGTAGAAAACACCCTCGGCCTCGTAGGAGAGGCTGGAGAGGTAGCAGAGAAGATAAAGAAACTAATACGAGACGATACACGGTTTTCAAATGCTGAAATCATTAAGGAGCTAGGTGATGTGGTGTTCTACGCCACAGCACTGGCTAACTACTACGGTAGTACTCTGGATGGTGTACTAGAAACGAATGTTGAGAAGTTAAACAGCCGCGAAGAACGCGGTGTAATTAAAGGAAGCGGTGATAACCGATGAAGAACTCAGAAGTAAATACATACGGACCAAAGATCGGTATCAGTGAAGAGATTCATGCTATGAAGTATCGCTCGAAAGGCGAAGACTTCAAGGCAAGCCAGACACGGGTAGCCGAAGCGCTACGTGATGGCCCTGAGCACTTCGAGGCATTCCGCA
>Ga0209816_1002716_pt1 | contig 12382 bp, 12 predicted proteins | sample CoawatmetaG01DNA_FD_187509 | JGI IMG/M metagenome (GOLD analysis project Ga0209816, IMG submission 187509) | Marine microbial communities from the West Antarctic Peninsula - Coastal water metaG017-DNA (SPAdes) (version 2) | ecosystem: Environmental > Aquatic > Marine > Coastal ... | reverse complement strand
CAAATCAAATTTTTCTACCTTAGGTTCGATAATCACATCTGCACTAGTAAGTGATTTTTCTTCAACTGAGGCCATCAAAATACTTGTCACTCGGTCAGCGAATTCAAGGGTGGTATCAAATGAGTTTCTGTTTTCTTTCTCGGTGTAACCGTGCAGTCTCACCGCTAACACTATCGCTCCAGTTGCTTCGGCTGGGGCAGTTGGCAAGTTGGAGCTGATGCCACCATCCACCATATATCTGTTGCCCAGTTTGACTGGCCGGTATAAAAATGGAACAGAACAGCTTGACTGCACGGCCTTAGCGATATTACCTTTGGAGTGCACAAATTTGCCGCCTGTACTCAAGTCAACTGAGACTGCTACAAATGGTGTGGGCAGCTGTTCGATATTCTTGTACTTGGCCGGTATGTTTTTTTCGACAAATTTTGCAATTGACTTGCCACTATACAAACCCAGTGAAGGTTTGAGTTGCAGAATGCGCATGAAGACATAGCTTGGTAGGTAAACAATCTCCTGAATTACTGCCGAGCGTGGAAAGAAGGCCTTGCCTAGATTGCCGTCTAGAGCAATCCTTTCTATTTCATGAGCGCTGAGCCGAGCAGCCGATAGACTGCCAATCAGCGCTCCAACACTTGTGCCGGAGATGAAATCAACATGGATTTTCTCCCGCTCTAGAACTTTGAGCACACCGATATGAGCTAGCCCTCTTGCTCCCCCGCCAGCTAATACAAGGGCTAACCTTGGCGGGCTTTGTGCGGCCCTCGATTGATCGATGGTCGGTACGGTGACTAAGGTTGGCTTTTCAATAGCTACGGCTGCATTTGAAGTTGTGGTGCTATCTTTTTCTGTTGCTGCTTCTGCTGGCGTCTGGGGCGACGCCGCATCGCCCGCTTGCGTTGGTACGTTGCACTGAGCTGGAGCAAAACAGGCAGTCAACGTAAATGAGCATGCTAATAAAAAGCCAGCGAATTTATTTGTGCTCTTCAAGTTTGCACCATGAACATTTTCATGTTTCCTCTCAGGCAGGCTATCGCTGCCTAAGATGCAAACTGACTACATTGGTTCCCGTATTTTTTTAGTTTGGTTTAAAAGTTAAATTGACGTTCGCTTTGTTGATGGTAGAGAGATATTTCGCCAGGTCTTTCAGCTCTTCATCACGCCCAGTTAGAGGCGGCATGATGCCGAGATACTGGTTCTTTTCTGGGTTAGTCTCTTTGAGCATGGTTAAGAAGCCGTATATTGCGTCTTCATCCCGTTCGCCCAGGAGCTTCTTCATACTGCGATAACCGGTGGCAGTGTGGCAGCTCATGCACTGATAGCGGAACATCACCTCGCCGCGTTGCTCATTATTTTCGCCTTGGGCTGTGCAAGCTTTAGACCAGACACCAGCGTTGAGGAAGCCCTCTTGGCTTAAGCGCGGTACATCTTCTTTGCGGATGCCGTTGGAATAAACATAGTTATAGACAACATAAGGTTTGCGCAAAAGCTCGCGCATATATTCGGTTGAACCAGTTGCTCCTAGACCGCATGCGAGGAAGAGTATGGCAATGCGGAAGGTAAAGCCCTTGGGGTTGAGGTAAGGCCCGAAGTAGGCGAAGAGCACAATGGTGCCTGAGAGAATCAAGCTCAAGTAAAGTGTTCTAGCAAGAATTGAGAAGTTGCCCACACCAGAAGATTGGATGCCCGTAAAGATTGTCGACATAGTAGCTTGAGGTACGTTGGAAATGTACCAAAAAGCAACTAGTGGCCCAGCAAGGAAGATCGGCAGAAGCCATTTGGCGCAGTACTTGGCCATGTAGGAACGCAGGTCTTGGTCTTGCAATCTTGATGATGTCACCATGGCATACATGCCAGCGATGGCAAACATGATCAGCAAGCGCATAATCAGCGATGGGAAGTAAGTTGGGTTGAGGAAGCCATCAAGCCAATAGTGGGTTTTGATCCAGAGCCCTGGAGTAAGCATGAAGGTGAGAATGCCGTTGATAATCACCAGAGTCATGATTGATAGGAAGCAATAGAGTCTTGCTAGAAGCAAGTGCTGCTCTTTGCTTATTTTGTCCCAGGAATAGTAATAGACAAAAACTGTAGCTAGTTCAGCGGCAAAGAATAGATATTCCAGTGCCCAGGCAAGAGTGAAGTTTTGAATGAGAATGGCTGTGCCGTCTGGGTTTACCAGGGCAATTGCCCACCAGATTGCCACACCGGTAACTGCCCCTGATACCGAGGTCAGTATCATGAAAAAGCGGGAGTGAGTCTTCAGATAGTCATAAATTCTGTCGTCTTTTCTTTTGTACGCCAAGCCTTCAGTAATGGCTAGGAAGGCGCCACCGCCAACAGCAAAGTGTGAGAGGTAAACGTGGATGATGGCGATTATCCCGATAATCCAACCACCGCCTAGATAAGGCACAATCCAGACCGGATAATTCATGACAGGGCTCCCCAGATTGTAAATGCGATTATGCCGAGTAACAAGACCAGGCCATAATAAGTAGCGATTTTGGCTTTGTCAGCCGATTCACCCTTGTCAAAGAAGGGCACTATGACCATGCCGGAGCAGGCCAGAACCATTAACAAGGCACCGAATAGTTCGCCTTCGATTGGTCCAACTTGAGGTGGTACCAGTTTCAAGAATTGGAACGGCGCCAGGAAATACCATTCAGGTTTAATGCCGATGGGGGCTGCACCAAATGGGTCAGCTTCTGGTCCGAGACCCCAAGGGTACAGGGTCACTAGGGCGGCCAATCCGTTCAGAGCCAGCAACCAAACTAGCACATCTTTGAGGAAGAAATTCGGGAAGAATTTCTCGTAGGTGCGTTTAGCAGCTTCAAGTTTTTTGAAATAACCTGGCTCAGACATGCCGTGCATTTGTACGAAGAGCAGGTGTAAGCCCATCAAGCCAAGGCAGAGTAGCGGCAATACTGCTACGTGAATTACAAAGAAGCGGCTCAGCGTACCTTGGCCAATGTTGTGGCCACCACGCAGTAATGATGCTGCGGCTTCTCCAAACACAGGCATCTTAGAAGCTATGTCAAGGCCGATTTTGGTGGCAAAGAATGACACGTCATCCCAGGGTAAGAGATAGCCCGTGAAGCCAAAACCAAGACAGATAACCAGCAGTACAAGGCCGGAATACCAGGTGAACTCTCGGGGCTTGCGGTAGGCCTTCATGAAGTAGGCGCTAAATAAGTGCCCGACCAGAACCGCTATAAGTAGATTGGCGCCCCAGCTGTGAATTGAGCGGAAGAACCAGCCAAAGTCAACTTGCGAATTGATGCGCAGAATACTAGCGTGGGCAGCCTCAAGGCCGGGCACGTAGTAGACCATGAGCAGAATACCGCTGGCAAACTGAATTACCATTAGCATCAGGGCAATGCCGCCGGCGTAGTACCAGACCGAATTCTTGTGAATTGGTACTTGCTTTTTCTGGGCGAACTTAAAGGCAGCTTCAAGGCCAAGGCGCTCATCAAGCCAGCCCATCAGGCCTACCTTTCTCGTACCGTTTGCTTTTTCCGTACCACTTGTCACGACAGGTTCCCCGTACTACTAGGCTTTTGAAACGATTATCTTGTCTTTTACTACTTCTACTTTTAGTGCCAATAGTGGCTTAGGCGGAGGACCGGCTACGTTTTTGCCGCTAGATGGGTCATAGCAACCGCCATGGCAGGCGCACCAGATCAGATCTTTTTCTGGCCTGAATTGCACGGTACAGCCAAGGTGTGTGCACACAGCACTAAAAGCGTGTAGCTCACCGTCTTTGGTGTGAGTGATCAAGGCAGGCATACTGCCAAATTTGAAATTCTTCCCTGAACCAGGAGGCAGATCTTTGATGTCACCGATGTTGACACTCGATACTTTACTTTCTGGCTCGTCACCGCCATTTGGGGTGAGGTAGCTATAAATTGGATAGGCTGCCATCAGCGCCCAGACGCCACCGACGCAAGGCACCGCTGCTCTGAGAAATTGGCTACGGCTGCACTTTTCACCATCACTATCGGAACTGCCGCAGCCACCATTGGAACCACAGCCGCTAGTCACTGGTTCAGCACTGCTAGTGGAGCTGGCTGTTACAGAACTAGATTTGTCTTCGTGACAACCGCCATTGCCATCGCAGGCTGAGCTGCCGCCTTTGGCATCGCCACCTGAACCACAGGACGAGCCGCTTCCTGAGCCGCCGCAGCCACCGTGTTCATGTTTCTCACTTTTTTCTTCTGGTTTATGGTCTTCCATTACTCAACCTTCTTAAACTGCTGATTGGCTTTGTTCGCCTAGTTGTAGAGGCGGCTTGTTTGCTGGGTTGTGTGCTTTGTAGATTGTTTTACCGAGCCAAACAAGGTAAGCAATCAGTGCCACCGCCGACAGTACGAATACAATTAATAGATCCCACTGTGTTGATACTTGTACCGACTCTGGCTGGATGAATGGACTAACCATAAAGTGCCTGAGTTGGTGACGATTGACGATCATGGCTAGCACGCAGAGAATTCCTGCAGTCATGCCACTGGTGAATGCTGCGGCTGAGCCCTTGAAGGCAGCAAATATTGTTCCCGCCAGTGATGCCACCATTAGCACCATTGATACTCCGAATACTCCGGTAGCCAAGGTATCTGCGCCCATGAACTTGTGCATAGTGTCGTGGCCAAGGCTATACATAAACCAAAGTCCGACAGGGATTTGCAGCAGGGTGTAGAAGATGTAGATGGCTGAGCCGCGCTTGATTAGCCAGGCGCTGTAGTCGTTGTCTTTCTTGTTCCAATAGAGACCGTACATACCAACCAATAAGCCAGCCACAGCTAGTGCGCCAATTACCATGTGCAAGTAACGTGGTGGCACTTGTGGGTCTGCTGTATTAAGGTTGAGACCGCTGGAGCTGTGCTGATAGAGGGCCATCCATTTTTCAGGATGCAGCATCAGTGTCATGTTGTTGCTGAAGATAAAGCCAATGACAGCCATCATGGCAACAGACACAAGCAGTATTAGCGGACCGAATTTTGCTTTGGGATATTTGCTGCCGTCTTCGGATGCTGCTGGCGAAGCCTTATAAACGACCCAGTAGAGCAGGAAGTAAGCGACTAGCAATATAAAGATGATGGCGAACCATGGAACAGCAATTAGAACGGAAGATGTGTAGAACATCGGTCCGTAAATTAGCTGAACGAAAAGCAAGGGCACAATGCCTTGGGTGATTGCTACCGAGGTATAGATGGGCAGCCCTTTTACTAAGCCTCTGCCAATTCTGTACTCATATGAGCTTTTATCTTTCAGGCCTTTTGCTAAAAAAATAGCTGCGAGGAAAGTTCCTCCCAGCATAAAGTTCATAGGTATGGCGTGTAGAAAGAAACCTAGTATAAGAAGCGTTTGCAGAAGCCACAGTGGGGCAGGAAACGGAAGTGCCTGGTAGTGCGGAATTAGTGAATGAGGATCCATTTGTGTGTTACCTTTCAGCCAGGCGCTATCTCTTGCGGCCACAACTGGCAGTGCTTTAAGCGTTAAGACTGAAGGTATAATGGCACCTGCCACATAAGGGCTACATCAACCTAGGGGCGTAAGCGACTGAGGCAATATATACGATGAGAAATTTGGTTCTCATTCTTGAGGATGATTTAGTTACCGATTCGCCTAGGTTGTTACGAGACCTTCATTACGGAAGGTAAATTGGGCTCAGCTGTGGCTTTCTTTGCTCTTTAGGTGTTTTGATGACAAGTACTGTAACTGAAAGTCCCCCTTCGTCGGTTCCTCGACGGGGCTTTCGCAAAATTATCTTGTCTGCTCATCTTTGTCTTGGTCTCTTGCTTGGTCTTTATTTCAGTCTTCTGGGCTTGACCGGCAGCGCCCTTCTTTTTAAGAGCGAATTGCATCGCTTTTTTAAACCATCTATTTATTATGTTGCCGCGCCAGCGAATACTTCGCGTTTAGCTCTCGATAGGCTTGCCCAGGTTTTCAGCGAGACTCATCCAGGTACTTCCATTTCTTCATTGCTGTTGCCCGTGGCTAGCAACGATGCTTTGATCATTGGCTATAAAGCCGCTTTGCCTGGGCAGAAGAAACCGCAATCAATGCAGACATTGATTAACCCCTATACGGGCAAAGTTATAGCTGAACAACTCAGTGGTGGCTGGTTCTTTCGTACCCTGCATAACTTGCATGCCAAGCTATTGCTTGATGATCTAGGTGAGGATCTTCATCGCTATGGCGTATTGGCCGTATTTGTTCTGCTGCTTTCTGGAGTATGGCTCTGGTGGTCTTCTGTCACTGGTCTTGTGGAGCCGTTGAAGCTGTCGAAAGTATTGAGCCAATTTAAGCAGAAAGTTACAGTCAAGTTGAATGGTTCGTTCAATCGCAAAATTTTTGATGTTCATAACGTTGTTGGATTTTTCGCTGCTGCAGTTTTGTCTGTTTTAGCTTTGACTGCCGCAAGTGATCTCTGGCACGATCAAGCTGTTGCCATAGTGGGGGCGCTTACCGGTGGCCCAGTGGTCTCGGAAGAGAAGAGGCCAAGCTCGAGTGGCAAGGGGAGTGGTCAGGGGAGTAGCACGAGGCTCAAGCCAGAAAGTGGGGGGCCGAGTATAAAAGCATCTCCGCCGTCTTATGATGCCATGCTTGTCACTGCAAAAACTGCTCGACCAAATATGGTGGCAGTTGCGATAACCGATAAACTAGGAGTTCGTATGGTGCAGCCTGGAGAACCTTATGTGGTGCCTCGCTGTGTTACGGTCGTGGTTAATCAAGGGGATGCTAGTCTGCGCAGAGTTGAAGACCCTGCAAATTTGCCCCTCGGACAGCAAGTAATGGCCTGGTTGTTGCCTGTTCACTTTGGCCAGTGGGGGCCAGGTGTTAGCTATTGTTTTGTCAAAGCAGTTTGGTTCGTCGTGGGTCTGTGCCCAAGCATTTTGTTTGCCAGTGGTGTCATGATGTTTATGTTGAAGCGCGGTGTTAAGCGCTAATTAGTGATTGCTATAGCGGATTCTCGTCTTCATACTGCGGCATCTAGAAGTGTCAGATTTTCTTCAAAAAATCTGACACTTTGGGAAATGCACAGAGCTTGTGGTAATAGTAGTTTATGATTCACGATTGTTTTTCAAAAGCTCTTATCGCGGTTGTAGCTATTGGCATTCTTTTTGGTAGCGCGCCAGCGCCAGTTTGCGCCGATGATTTATCGAAGACTGTCGAGATTAGGCTGCCCGCTGCATCTAATAATGTGAATGCCGGTTCTGCTGGTTCTGGTGGTTCTGCTGGTTCACCCGGTTTCACTGGTTCTACCGATAAGGCTTCGGCGCCACTAGAGTATCGAATTGGTCGAATTGAAGTCAGCGGTAATCGGCTCATTTCTGCTGAAAAAATCAAGAGTGTCATTAAGACGAAGGAAGGCGCCATTTATGATGATGACTGTGACCAGATCTTGAAGGATTTGGATGCTATCGACGATCTGGGCTATTTTGAACCTAAGAGTTTGACCGTTGTTCCTAGTGAGAGAGGTAACAACATAGATCTTCTATTTGTAGTTTTTGAAGCGCCGGTGCTGGATAGTGTTTCAATTGAGGGTAGTACTCGGCTCATGGATGCTGAGTTGAATGCAGTATTTGAAGGACTAATCGATTTGCCGTTGTCGCATACGGGCGTAACTGCTGCGGTTAAGAAAATACAAGCAATGTATGTCGAACATTCTGGTGGCTTTCCTAGTTCAGTGCCAATTGTTACTGAGCGTATTACTTATTCATCTCTAGAGGGATTGGCTGGTATCAGGAAAGCTAAAGTGGTTAACGTTGGTCCAAAAGGTTCAGCCTTGAAGACGACCGCGTTAAAGACAATATTGCTGAGACCGCGTAGATACCGTCTTACCCTGGAGATTAAAGAGACTCGGTCTGTGTTGTTAGCACCACGTATGAAGGCTGTGCCTACCGGCCATTTCGTTTTGCCGGGAGGTAGTAAGGTGTTTCGCATGTGGGAGCCCACTGTTACCAACATGTTCTACTCTCGAAAAAATCCTCGGATTTTAATAGCTCCACGAAAACTCTGATTTGCCCATCTTCTCACTGCGCATCTTCGTTTTCGGCGCTTTCGTCTCCATAAATCTTCGCTACTTTGTCTCGCACAACTTGAAAGCCCTGCCAGCCTTCATCAGAAGGATTGTGTGGATCGATTAACTGGCTTGTCGAACAATCAATTAATGACCACTTGTTGGGATTGGCAAACTTTAGAAGCGATGGAATTGGGTGGCCGTTGCCTCTGACGTGCACCATCAAAGACTCAATTGGATCTTCTTTGCCGGTATTGAATTCAAAGGAAAATTCGTCGCCTGTATAGATTCCCCACGTGGGGTCTGACCAGTCTACGCCAGGAAGTGCATGACTTATGAGATGGCGAACTTCTTCTGCTGATCCTAGTGGATCGGCATTCTGATCTTCTGGTAGTTCTTCTAGGTCTTCGGGTGGCTTGCCACCAAAGTTCAATACCATTACGTCCCAACTCATGAGTTCTTGCATTCCTTTTTTGTGAGACTAATATTGATTGGTTGATTCTCTGAAATCACTGAAGTTTTTCCTGATTCTGGGGCGCAGCAGGCTGAGGTTTGCGCTACAGGCACTCCGGGAAGCCCAGGAAGTTCAGCATCTTCACCATAGGTAGTGGCAATATCTGTGGTGTGAAAACTTTCCCAGGCTATTCCTTGAGGATCGTGCACCCAGGTTTTGTCGGCTTTGGCGTAACAGCAAGTTGTTTGTTCTTGTTCAAGAATTGGCTGCTGGGCTTTCTTTAGGCGCATTGACATTTCTTTTAGTGAGTCGGCATCTTCGACTTGTATGCCTAAATGGTCAAGACCAGGCTCTCTGCCGCGAGTTGAAATAGCAAAATTGATGCGTGGATCATCAAGCATCCATTTTGCATAGTCGTCTTTCGTCACTGTTGGTGCGGCATCAAAAAACGTTGAATAGAACTGGATCGACTGCTCTAGATTTGCCACGGCTACATGCACGTGAAATCTTTTCATTGGCATTTACCTCCATCCTTATTGTTGTTATTTTCTCTTTCTTCAGCGCAGCAGTTTTCGAGCAGAAAGTTCATTAATTGCTGCATTTGATCGTAATTTGCAGAATATATGATTGAGCGACTCTCGCGTCTTGGCACTATTAGACCAGCACTGCTCAATTCTTTTAGGTGAAACGACATAGTTGCTGCGGGCATGGCAAAGTGACTGCTTAGTTCGCCCGCTGCCATTCCTTGTTGACCTTTGCGCACTAAGAGTCGGAAGATTTCGAGTCTGGTTTCTTGGGCCAAGGCAGATAGAGCGTTTACGGCTGTATTCGTTTTCATATTTCCAATATAATCGAAATGATTGAGAGAGTCAACTGTCCAGCCTTAAACATTCGTAGTAAGTACTTGCCATCGGCCCAGTGCGATGTTAACCTCAGCTCAGTTAACGTTTAGCAGGTTTCTGTAAGAAATGACTGGCCGCAACCATCACCATCATCATATGTTTCTCGATGGAGCGGACTAACAGCCACCTTGCGTTTACGCACGAAACTGTTTAGAGCTCGCTCCCTGCGGGCTCTTTTTTTATGCAATTTTTGAGGATGAGAATATGACCAAAGCCCTTGATGAGAATAGCCGAGCTAAGGCGAGTGCGACAGAGCCCAGTGTGTTAGCGACGAGTTCAGAGGTCGCTGTCAATCTCGAGGGAAGTGGCAAAACTGACCTGCGGTTGACTATTCCTAAGGGGCGCATTCAGGAAAAAGTGATGGCTCTCTTGAGCCAAATTGGCATGAATTTTCTTACTGATGGTCGCTCGTACAGTCCTATCTGTTCAGATCCTCATGTTATTACCAAGCTTTTGAAATCGCAAAATATTCCTAGTCTTGTTGCTCTTGGCCGCCATGATTGCGGCTTCTCTGGCTACGACTGGACTGTTGAGCAAGACGCCGATGTGGTTGAATTGCTAGATTTGCAGTTCGACCCAGTGCGAATAGTGGCTGCTATGCCTGAAGCATTGCTTGATGGCGGCGATTTCAGGACTAAGAACTTTGGTAGAAAATTGATTGTTGCTTCTGAATACCGCAATTTGGCCAAGCGTTTTATTGAGCAGAATAAATTAGATGCTATTTTCTTGCAGACCTTCGGCGCTACTGAAGCTCTCCCGCCTGAAGATGCCGATATCATTGTCGATAATACTTCTACCGGCACCACTCTTAAGCATAATCGCTTGGTAATCGTTGAAGAAATTATGCGTTCCACAACGCGCTTCATATGCAATAAGAAAGCCTTTGAAGATCCCATCAAACGCCGCATGCTTGAAGAAATGACGATGTTGATGAAGAGCACACTTTTAGCTAAGCAAAAAGTTATGCTTGAAATGAATGTATCGCGCCAAGATTTTGAGCGGGTCGTCAGTAATTTGCCTTGTATGCGCGCTCCCACAATTTCAGAGCTTTACAATGGCGATGGCTATGCCATCAAAATCGCTGTGCCGACTAAAGAAGTGCCTGACCTGATTCCAAAGCTAGTGGCTCTTGGTGCTCGCGATATTCTGGAATATAAAGTTGAGAAAATTGTTGCAGGATACGATAAATGAGCGGCGCAGCGGCCTTAGTGCCCCAGGTGAGCGACCCTAATTATGCCGTGATCTTTGATCTCGATGGCACTCTCGTTGATACTTCCAAGAGTTTTGATGAGACTATCAAGCAGATGGTGCAGAGATATTCGGGAGAAGCGTTGTCTGATCAAGAGATTGCCAGTTTGCGGCAAGAAGGCGGCTACAACGACGATTGGGTGACCACTGCTGAGCTCTTGCGTCGGCGCGGTTTTGTCGAGCCATTTTCTAAAATTGTGCAAGAGGCTACTGAGTTATATTTGCAATTGGCACCAAGCAATGAATTTGCTTTGTTTGATGATCAGCTTCTTTCAGCAATTGCCGAGCGGCATCCTCTTTTTATTGTTACTGGACGCACGCGGTCAGAGTACGATCCCATTTGGGGAGAGCGCTTAGACCCTTTATTTAAGCGGGTTTATTGTCTGCACGATGTGCCCGGTAAGGCCCCTAAGCCTTCGCCCGACTATCTTTTGCACTTGATCGCAGATTTTAATTTAGAAAATGGAGTCTATGTTGGCAATGCCGTAGACGATATGTGGGCCGCCCGCGATGCCAACCTGACGCGCATTGGTATTGCTTCCACTCTGCCGGCTAAAGCTCTTAGCGAAGCCGGTGCCCAGATAGTTCTACAATCAGTTAACGAGCTAAGGCAGGTATTTTCACTATGACAACAGCTTCTGGAAAAGACCAAGCTGGAAGAGAACGAGTTGGAGAAGAACGAATGATTGAAAAGATGGAAAAGACCGAAAAGACCGCAAAGACCATTAGATTTGCTTCGGTGACGAGGAAAACTAAAGAAACAGATATCACTATCGAAGTCAATTTAGATCAGCCCAGCCCGCCGGACATTGAAACATCTTTGCCGTTCTTGTCGCATATGCTTGAGGCCTTTGCAGTGCATGGCCGCTTTGGTCTTAAGGTGCGCGCTGTTGGCGATATTGAAGTTGATCCCCATCACCTAATTGAAGATACTGGCATAACTCTGGGTGAAGCTATTTTCAAAGCTCTGGGTGGACTAAAAGGGATTAACCGCGCCGGTTGCTTTACTTATCCGATGGATGGCAGTTTAGTCACTATCGCCATTGACCTGTGCGGTCGTCGCAATCTCACCTGGAAAGTACAATTCGGCAACTTTGAGGTCGGTCACATTGACCCAAATCTCTTCAGAGAGTTTTTCAAAGGTTTTGTTGATGGACTAAGAGCCACTCTCCACTGTCATGAACTCTATGGTGACAATGACCACCACGTCATTGAGGCTGTCTTCAAAGGCCTAGGCAAAGCATTGCGGCAGGCGGTCGTGCCTCTTGAAACTGGCGAGTATCTAAGTACAAAGGGCGTTTTGGATGAAAGCTAAGATTGCACAGCGGTCGGTGATTAGAGTGCCGGAGATGCGAGCGAGAACTAAATTTAGAGTGAAGGCTGAGCAGGGAGTGCCAGTATGAACGCCAATGGCTTTGCTGTAGATTTAGTCACCTCCGTAGGCGGCAACCTCGGCAGTGTTGCTCGCAGTTTGACTCGCCTAGGTGTCAATTTTAATGCTGTTGATGCAGGCAATCCGCCAGATGGCTCGCGTCCTATTATTTTGCCAGGCGTTGGTGCCTTTGGAGCCGTGATGTCATCACTGCGAGCTGGTGACTTTGATCAAACAATTAGCTCATTAGTAAAAGCTGGTACCCCCTTTCTCGGAGTTTGCGTCGGTATGCAAATTCTTTTTGATTCCAGTGAAGAGGCTCCTGGAGTTGCTGGACTAGGTTTGGTAAAAGGAAATGTCGTCAAGTTTACTCAGGGCAAAGTGCCACAGAC
>Ga0209816_1002714_pt1 | contig 12391 bp, 7 predicted proteins | sample CoawatmetaG01DNA_FD_187509 | JGI IMG/M metagenome (GOLD analysis project Ga0209816, IMG submission 187509) | Marine microbial communities from the West Antarctic Peninsula - Coastal water metaG017-DNA (SPAdes) (version 2) | ecosystem: Environmental > Aquatic > Marine > Coastal ... | reverse complement strand
CTAATTTTTTTAAATCTTGCTTCACCACCAACTATAAGGGTTGCCTGAATTTCATTATTAATTATCTTAGCGCAAGCACTATTTATTAAGTTCTGCTGAAGGACTCCTATTTTTGTAACACTAGTTTTAACTGAAGTAATTCCATTCCTTTCTGCTATCCATCTGCCTGGATCTCTATACTTCCAAAATCCTTTGGGAACCTGAATTTCATCTATGTATTGTGCAATATTAGGATTGGTTGTATCTTTGATGGCATCTTTAGTAGCCTGATCCATAAGGACTAAAGCTTCATCTAATTCATCAAAAGTACCTTTTTGTTGAATAGAGCTTATCCCAATTACAACAGGCCTGTTCATTTTAGAAATAAGCTACTCTTCAGTTTTTTCATAAAGAGGCATTGCAGCTATATTAAAGCCAGCATCAACATAGGTTATTTCACCTGTTATTCCACTTGCATAATCAGAGCAAAGAAATGCTGCAACATTACCCACTTCCTCAGCGCTAACAGGTCTTCCTAATGGAGCTCTTGCAGAATGTTGGGATAACATTTTTCTAAAATTCTTAACACCTGATGCAGCCAATGTTTTTATTGGTCCTGCTGATATTGCATTAACTCGAATATTATCAGATCCCATTGATGCTGCTAAAAATCTAGTATTAGCTTCTAAGCTCGCTTTAGCCAAACCCATTACATTATAATTTGGCATTGTTTGCACCGCACCAAGGTATGAAAGAGTTAGAAGGGCAGACCCATCATTTAAGAAAGGCTTGGCAGCTTTAGCTAATGCAGTAAAACTATAAGAGCTAATATCATGCGCAATCCTGAAACCCTCTCTGGTTGTTACGTCCACAAAGTTTCCTTCAAGTTGATCAGCTGGTGCATAGCCAATAGAGTGAACAAATCCATCAAACATATCCCAGTGCTTGCTTAGCTCAGTAAAAGAATTGTCTATAGACTCATCTGATGAAACATCACATTCAATTAAAATATCAGATCCATATTCTTTTGCTAAAGGAGCAAGGTTCTTTAATAGCCTTTCACTCTGATAAGTAAATGCCAATTCAGCTCCTTCCCTATGCATCGCAGATGCTATACCGGCAGCTATAGAATATTTATTGGCTAAACCAGAAATTAAAATTCTTTTATTTTTTAGTAACATTATTTTTATATCTTTGTAGTTAACTTATTTATTGTAAAAGATATTCATATTCTTTTTGTATTTTATCTTTAATTATTATGTGTTTTAAAAATATATACATAAGACACCAAGGATATATTCACAAAATGGATTAATAAAAACATTCATAAAATAGTTGTATTGTTGTTAATTTACGTGTCACAATCACTTCACATGTAATTAATGCGATTCATTTTTATGGATTGTCTTTTATTATATTTATATAAATTTTTAACTACAGGGGAATTGTATGTTTAATAAAGAGAAGTACTTACTAGCTTTTTTGCTTAGTTTTTCTTTTATCTCTACAGCTGTAATAGCTCAAGAAGATAATGGAGATTCTGATGTTGAAGAAGTAACAGTAACAGGTTCGCGTATAGCGACATCAGAGTTTACTGGTGCACAACCAGTTGTCATAATCGATCAAGAAGCAATAGCTAGATCAGGAGAATTAGGAATCGCAGAGGTATTAAGAGAAATGCCTATAAACATTGCAGGTTCTTTCTACGAACGTTCTGGTTCATCAGCTGGGTCACAAGCTCAGGTCAGCTTAAGAGGTTTAGGAGCCGGAAGAACTCTTGTTCTTATTGATGGCAGAAGAATCCCTGGTTCACCTAAATTAGATGGCGCATCTGCTAACATTAATATGTTACCAACAGCTGCTATTGAAAGAGTTGAAATTCTTGCCGATGGAGCATCAGCTGTATACGGTTCAGATGCTATTGGTGGTGTTGTTAACATCATTACTAAAAAAGGCTTTGATGGAATGACTGTGTCAGGTTCTATATCAGAACCAGATCTAGCCGGTGGTGAGGAAGAGTCTTTCTCAATCGTTGGTGGAGTTACTGGAGATGATTCTTCAATTACTTGGTCTTACGAACATTCACAAAGAGACATTATTTATCTATCAGATAGAGAATATAATGCTGGTAGAGCTCCTACAGATGACAACTTCAGCACAGGCTTTAGTGTTTCATCATATGCTTGGAACTACATTCTTAAAGAAGATGACGTTGCTAATGGTTTAGTAGCTGGTCAGTGGTTACCTGCAGCCGAGTGTCAAGGTGATTCAAGATTCCTTCAAAATGGTAAAACTTACATCTTAGGTACCGCACCAACAGGTGGATTAGATAAAAACTATCTATGTTCATTTGATTACACAGCAATCATGGCTGAAAATGCAGGTAAGAAAAGTGATTACTTTACTGTAAATTACGATAAAGAACTTGGAAATGACATGACTGCATATGCACAAGTTGTTACTTCAAGACAGGAAACATTTGGAAGATACGCTCCTCCAGCTGCTTTCATTAACCCTTACCCAGCAGGACTTGCTAGAGCAAGAATTCCAGCTCAAGCAGATGGAACTCCTGAAAGAGTAGTAACAATCAATGTTCCAACTCAGTTAAGAAAAAGATTCATCGAAATTGGACCTAGGGCTTCATCAGATACTGACTGGACAGGAAATGTCGTAGTTGGTCTAACTGGTGTTGTTATGGACGATTACAACTGGGATCTTTCTATGCAGTGGCATATTGCTGATTACCTAACAAATGACTGTTGTTACCTACAAAAACCTGAATATACAGAGGCTGCTACAGCTTTTGCACCAGGTGGAGCGGGAACGTTTAAAGGTCAAACAGACTTATTTCATCCAGATGTTGTAGCATATTACACATCTTCACCTTCAGTGACATCTCACTCTCAGTTCAGAAACTTAGAGTACACAATCGGCGGCCCATTGAAAATGGTTCCAAATACTGATTTTGTAGCTGGTATCCAAGATGCTGAATATAATTATGAAAATATTTATGACAAGCAGTCTGAAGTTGGAAACGTAGGTGGTGCATCAGGTAATTCTTCAAAAAATCAAAGAAGTTATACCGCTATGTTTGTTGAAACAAAAACATCATTATTAGATGGTAGAGGCGAATTATCAGTAGCTGTCAGAAATGATGACTACAGTGATTTCGGTACTAACACTTCTTATACTGTTAAAGGTTTATTTGAAGTAATGGAAGGACTAACACTTAGAGCATCTATGGGAACTGGTTTCCGTGCTCCTGGTTTAGGTGATCTAGCTGCTAATACTTCATTCAGTGCTGATAGTCATAAAGACTATGTAAAATGTACTTCTCAAGGTATTTCTAGAGCAGATTGTCCTAGTGAGCAAGTTAATACATATATTTCAGCTAACCCTAATTTAGGACCTGAAACATCAGAATCAATGAACGTTGGAGTTATATATACAATGGGTAACCATTCTTTAGCTGTCGACTTCTTTAATACTGAACTTGATAATGTTATTACTGGTATTTCAGTTCAAGATATTATCGATGCAAGTATTCTTGGTTCAACTTTCTCTGCACAGTTAACGTCTCAGGGCGCTTATTGTGAAAGACTTGCTGGACAAGCTGATGCTAACTTACAAGTTTGTTACAGAAACCCTATTAATGGTAACGGCTTAACTGTTTCTGGAACAGATATCAAATATAACGGCTTATTTGAAACTAGCGTAGGTGACTTTGACGTTAACCTAGGAATGGTAGTTATGGATGAGTCAACACAAGAATCATTCTACAACGGACCTGTTGTTAACTATGTAGGTCTTGAGAGTCTTCCTGAAATGAGATATAACTTTGATATCGGACACACGCTTCAAGCTGTACCTGAATTGAACTTAGCTCTTCAGTATTCTTATGTAGACGAAGTCGCTGATTCAGTTGATGCAAACTACGTAGCTTCTACTATGGTTGATTCAATGGGAATGGCTAACTTAAGAGCTGTTTATTCAGTTCCTGGTGTAGATGGATTATCAGTATCATTAATGTTGAGAAACTTCACAAAAGAAGATCCTCCATTAACTGCTAATGGTAGCTATAACAGAGCTATTCATGACAATGCTGGAATGTCTACTATTGTTGGATTCTCTTGGGATCTATAAGAACTTAGTGAACTTACTAAAAGGGTTGCATTTGCAACCCTTTTTTTATGCCTGAATTAATATCATTTATAGCTTTCGCAATATAATATGAACCATGTCTATTTTTTTAAAGAAGCTAAAAATTTCTACTAGTGTTTATGCATTCTCTTTACTTTCAAAGGTATCGATTCGCGTAATGAATATTTATATAAAATATAAAGTTAAATAATAAACTTTTATATCAAGCCACTAAAATCTTCTCTATCAATCATTTAGATTTAATAATTTCAATGATAAAATTTTAAAATGAAAATAATTCAGTTTGTTCCAACTCTCGAGAGCGGGGGAGTCGAGCAAGGCGTTCTTGAAATAGCTAAGGCATTGGTTGATAACGGCCATGAGTCACATGTAGTCTCTGCTGGTGGAAGGCTGGTAGAGGATCTTGTAAAGCTAGGAAGTCATCATCATCTCTGGAATCTTCATAAAAAGAGTTTATTTACCTTTAAGCTTGTTAAACCTCTCAGAAAGTGGATATTATCAATGAATCCTGACGTGCTTCATATAAGGTCCAGAATGCCAGCTTGGGTAGTTTGGAAGGCACTTAATGGTATTCCTAAGAAAAAACGCCCACAGCTCGTCTCAACAGTCCATGGACTTCATTCTATTAACTTTTACAGCGCAGTAATGACTAAACCGTTCAATATCATTGCAGTATCGAATAGTTCGAAAGACTACATCATTAACAACTACACCAAATCGCAATCAAAAAATATAAATCTAATTTACAGAGGTATTGATTCTAATAGTTACTTTAAGGGTTACAAACCTTCAGATAAATGGCTTTCTGAATGGTATGCAAAATATCCTGAAACTGAATCTAAGAAGTTACTCACTATTGCTGGAAGAATATCGCCCCTCAAAGATTTAAAAAAAATAATTTATCTAGCAAAGGCTATTAAAGATAAATCCTCTCATGAATTTAAAGTTTTAATTGCAGGCGAAGCTAAGGACAAACATTCAAAGTATTTAGAAGAACTAAAAAGTATTATTCAAAAGCTTGGGTTATCAAATGATATTTATTTCTTAAATTTTAGAAAAGATATTAAAGACATATATGCTATTTCTTCAGTTGTTTATAACACTTCAAATAAACCTGAGTCTTTTGGAAGAAGTATTCTTGAACCCCTATCAATAGGCATACCATCTATTGGTTATGATAGAGGAGGCGTTAAAGAAATTCTAAACGAACTCTATCCTTTTGGAGCAATTGATCCTGATGATGATGAAGAGCTTTTAAACAAATCACTAGCTATCTTGGATGGGAACAATACAGAAATTAAAGTAAATACTAAATTTCTTACTTCTGAAATGTGTGATAAAACTATCAAGTTATACAAGGACATATCCTCATGATCATTCTAGCGATTGCGATTGATATATTCTTGATCTTACTTTCTCTTAAATATGCATGGTGGTATCCATCTATAAGCAATAAGAAGACACGAATCATGATGTATCACATGATTTCTGACCAGGCGACTGATAGTAAAAAATCAGGTCTTAGGGTATCAGAGCAGATGTTTGAAAAACACCTCAAATATTTTACAGACAATGGTTGGAAATTTATTAAGATGTCTGAACTCAATAAATATGATGATGATGCCAAGGTAGTAGCAATAACATTTGATGATGGTTATCTTGATAACTATAAAGCAGCGTTCCCATTATTAAAAAAATATAATGCTTGTGCTACTTTGTACTTAGTCATTGATAGGCATGATAATGACTGGTCTGTTAAAAAGAATTCAAAACACAACACGGGCATTCTTGCTAAAGAAGAAAAGCTTACTGATGATCAAATTGCAGAGATGGTTGATTCAGATATTTTTGAATTAGGTGGCCACACTATTTCTCACCCCTTTTTACCAAACCTTACTATTGAAGAAAAAGAAAATGAAATGATTTCTTGTAAGACTATTTTGGAAAATAAATTTAATACCAAGGTAACAAGTTTTGCATATCCTTTTGGCATCTATTCAGAAGAGGATGTTCAAATTATAAAGAATAGTAGCTTTGAGTCTGCCGTTACAACAGATGAGGGAGTGGTATCATTAGATTCAATTTATGAGCTCAAGAGGGTGAAAGCATCTGGAAAAGATAATTTTTTTGCTTTTAAATTGAGAGTACTCAAAGGTTTTAGAGGGTTTATCTAATACTTTATTAAAAAAGGTTTAAATTATGAAAAAGTTATTTATTTTTATTTCATGCTTCATGTTTTTTAATTTGATTGAGGCTGAGACTATTACTGATGAGAAGGGCTGTTCTGCAAAGAAATTACAGATTATGAGACCTGACTATCCAGGTACGCCACAAACACCTTATCAAGGATATTCTATAGTTTCCTTTGATATTAAAAAGGACGGCCTTGTAACTAATATAAAAACTACTGAATCACAGTGTGTTATTTCTAGAAATAAAGATGGAAGTATACTTTTTAAAAAATGCCCTTATTTTAAAAAGAAGTCCTTTACAGCAGCTAGATATATAAAATACTCACCACCAACTATGGAGGATGGCTCATCATGCTCAATAAAAAATCAGGAGCATAGATACTCTTTTCGTAAATATAGGCATATGTTCAAAGACGAAGATCAATTCTTATTATATAAAGATGCTCAGAATATTCGTAGCCAAGACTTTAAAACCGACAATGATTTAACTGTACACATTTATAATTTATTCTATAAGCCTAAAAATTCAAAACCCTTAACTGAACCCATTGAGCCTCAATATAGATCTTTATCTAGACCTATCAATCCGGCAAATAGTCAGCCAAGTAGACCTCTTGAAAGACCTATTCAGCCTTCAGGCCCGCCCTTGAATAGACCTCCTGGTAGCTAGTAAAAAAAATATAAATAATTAGTGCTCTTAGAGCCTTTATCTCTATAATGGCATCTAGAATGGGGCTATAGCTCAGCTGGGAGAGCGCTTGCGTGGCACGCAAGAGGTCGGCGGTTCGATCCCGCCTAGCTCCACCAATCTATTTTTTGACATACGTTTATTGCTCATAAGCCTATATGGCAGGGTATATTGAGCGGTTCCAATTCTTCCATCAATTACTTTTAGGTTATTCTCAAAGATTAAATCAAATATCATTCTTTTTTTATTTAAATTGGAACTCTGCCATACGATATGAGGTTTTTTTAAGATATCCAACCCTTGAAGTCTGAATTGCTTTAAATCATCTTCAGGGACTTCATACTCTCTCAAAGCGGTTATTTGACTATCAATAGAATTAATTTCTTTTTCAAGAGCACTGACAATGCTTGGATTTGATGCGCGTATGACTTTTTCTAACTGGTTATTTTTTAAAGATATTAATTCCTTTGTCTTGATATCATTATGATGTTTTATTCCCTTTAGGTGAGTACTATTTTTATTAAAGGTATCTTCCATTATTTTATCTGCAAGAGTTAATACTTCTTTTCTTATAGACGCTTTCTTTAAAAGATTAATGAAATCATTATGAATTATATCTCTGCTGATACTTTTTGGAGATAGATCACATTCGTTTGTATTATCACACCTGTAGTAAGGGTATTTTTGCGACCTACCTTTTGAATAATTAAATCTAAGAATTTGAGAACAAGATCCACATTCTAAGTTGCCTTTCAGAGGAAAGTCATCTTGATTAACAACTGAGTACACTCTTTTGGGCTTTTTTTTAATTCTAGCTTGAACATTTTCATATAACTCACGATCAATAAAACCGTTATTTAATGAATCAACCTCTTTAATATCCCACGGACTGTATTCAACGACACCTGTATAAAGCTTATTAGTCAGCATTCTCTTTATAAAAGAGCTGCCAAGCTGGTATGGCTTGTTTGTATCTAAGTTTATTAATAAACGAGATTCTTTAGATTTTTTAACTGTTTCATAACTTGAATATTTACCATTTGCAAAGTCTTCATATATCTTTCTAATAAGAGGGGAGTTAATTCCATCAGGTATTAAGAACTTATCTTTAAATAACATTCCTACAGGTGGCCTAAAGACCCAAAATCCAGCTCTTACTCTTTCTCTCATTCTTGAATTCACTCTATTATTGTTTGTAAGTCTTTCAAATTCAGCCATTCCTATTTTTATATGTTCTGAAAATATATTAGCAGGATCTTTGTTTGCATAATCATGGCCTGGAGATCTTAATATTCCTCCCTTTGCAGCTAGATCATCTTTAAAATATTGATAGTATTTAGTACTTCTTGAATATCTATCAACTGCATCTGCAATAACAAAAATATCCTCAGTTCTAGATTCTAGGAATTTATAAAGTTGATAAATACCAGGCCTGTGTGATGATTTTCCTGAGTAACCTGGATCAATAATAGTTTCAATGACTTTAATATTGTTGTCTGCTGCAAACCTTAGGCAAGTCCTATGTTGACTATCTAGCCCATTACCATCAGATACCTGTTTATTACTTGATACTCTTGCATAAATGACTCCTTCTCTAGTTATAGTATTCATCAAACAACCTCTCACTAAGTTCTATTAATTGATTAATGATTAAAAGTTTATCAGAATCTGATAACTCTATATTTTCTAGATATTTTAAATAAGCTTCCATAGCAATACATCTCCTTTAGAAGCAGATTGATGTATATCAAATTGAAGCTTAATGCGTCTGCATTAACTGCGGTTAGTTATTTTAATACTACTGAATTTTTCATCACTTTACTAGCAATTTTCTACCTACTGTTTTTTTCTATATTTATAGGTTAAATTAGTACACATATATTTTTGATTAAATGAAAAAATTATTATCTATAACAACTAGTATTTTATTTATAGTCTCTTGTGGTGGAGGCGTCGGAGGCGGTGGAACAACACCAACTCCTCCAACAACCCCTGCACCAACAGTTAACTTATCAGCTGATCCAATATCAGTTTTACTTGAAAACACTTCAACTTTAACTTGGTCTTCAACGAATGCTACTTCATGTTCAGCTAGCTGGACTACTCAAACTGGTAGCTCTGGCTCTGAGGCAGTTACGATCTCAACAGCTGGCAATAATTCATTCTCTATTTCATGTACTGGAGCTGGAGGTTCTAGTTCTGCATCAGTAACGGTTGAAGGATATAGAAACACTGACGGGGTTGTAGTTGATGGATATATCTCTGGTGCTGAAGTGTGTATTGATGAGGATGAAAGTTGGACTTGTGACTCAAGTGAGTCTTCAACCACCTCAGACAACGATGGTAAATTTACTATTAAATACGCTAATGGTAATTTAGTTTCAATCGGTGGAACCGATTTAGATTCCCAAACACTTTTAGATAATCTTTTAATCACTCACAAACTTACTGGCCATTCAGACTTTAAAGCTGTAACTCCTGTTACTTCGGTAGCCGCTTTTATGACGGATGCTTCGCAGGTAAATGCAGCACTGGGTATAGATTCTTCTATTGACGTTTCTATCTTTGATCCAGTTGCCAATAAAGGCGATGGTGGGATCAATGATTATTTATATGAGAAGGGTAACCAGCTTACGGTTCTAGCTTATGCACTTCAAAATATCACCAATGATTTAAACACCACCACTGAAACTACCCAGGATTACTTTAAGGCTATAACTGAAGAAATAGAAAAAGAATATACCGAAACTGAAATCAAAGTAGACATTGAAACAGAAGAATTCATTACTAAAACTCTAGATAATATCGTTGAAGCAAAAACTGTAACGATTAGTGATGACGCTAAAGCCAATACAACCAAAGCTCTCTCTGGAGTCATGCCTATTATTGAGGTTAAGTCATCCGATGATCTGACTACATCTGTTATTCGTTTTGCAGTTTCAACTCTACAAACAGATATACAAGCGATAGCTAATGGAACTGCAACAGCAGAAATAGTTGCCAGTTATTCCACTGACGTTTTAACGTATATAGCCACAGATCAGAATATAGATGCTGATGAAATAACCCCTGATATCAACGCAATAGCTGATTCAGCAACTACTTCAGAGGATACAGCCGTTGATATTAACGTTCTTGTTAACGACTCATTTATAACAACTGCTCCTATAACAGTCACTGCAGTTAATGGAGCCAATGGATCAATCGTTATCACTGCTAACATAGTTTCTTATACTCCAAACACAGACTTTAATGGCACAGATACTTTTTCATACACCATCACTCAAGGAGATAAAACTTCTAGTGCAGATGTAAGCATATCTATTGAGGCAGTAAACGATGCTCCGTCCATTGATTCTGCTTCAACAATACAAGTAGCTGAAAACCAAACAGCAGTTACAACAATATCAGTTTCAGATGTGGATGAAGATGATTTAACTCTAACTCTAAGTGGAACCGATGCCGATAGCTTTGATCTTTCAACAGACAATGTCTTAACTTTCAAAGAAGCGCCAGACTTTGAAACTAAATCTTCTTATTCAATCACTCTCACTCTAACCGATGGAACTGAAACTGTTTCCAAAGATATTTCCGTTGCCGTCACTAATGTAAATGACATAGCTCCTGAATTTACTTCAGAAGCTACTTTTAGTGCTGCAGAAAACCAAACTGCGATCGGATCAGTTGTTGCCACCGATGCTGAAGATGATGAAATCACTTTCACCGTCTCAGGTTCTGAATTAGCTATAACCTCAGCAGGAGTCCTGACTTTTGTAGCAGCTCCTGACTTTGAAACTAAATCTACTTATACCGCAACAGTTACTGCAACTGATGGAACTAATTCAACGACTCAAGCTATTACCGTTAATGTCACTGATGTAGTGGAAAACTCATCTCCGGTTTTTACGTCTAACTCATCATACACAGTTGCAGAAAATCAAACCTCTGCTACTAATATAACTGTTACAGACGCAGATTCTGATTCAATTAGCTTTTCATTATCTGGAACTGATGCAGACTCTTTTGCTATAAGTTCCTCAGGGGCGCTGACATTTAATAATGCACCCAATTATGAAACCAAAGATTCTTATTCTCTAATAATTACAGCCTCAGATGGGACAGCATCTGTAAGTCAGACTGTCACAATTACTATCAGCAATATTAATGAAGTACCCCAGATAAGTGCATTAAGCTCAAATCAATTACCTGATGAAAACCAATTAAGTGTTGTAACAGTAAGTGCGTCAGATCCGGACGCATCAACAACTCTTACCTATTCATTATCTGGAACTGATAGCAGTTTATTTGCTATATCTTCTTCTGGAGTAATAACTTTCAGCTCAGCACCAGACTATGAGACTCCAGGCGATGCTGACGGAGATAACAACTATCAAATCAATGTTGTAGTTAGTGATGGTTCTTTATCCGTTACCCAAGCTATAACTATTCAAGTACAAAATGTTGCTGATTTGATATCAGGAGTTGCCGTTGATGGTTATGTTGCTGGAGCAACTGTTTTCCAAGATTTAAACAATGATGGAGATCTAGATTCAGGCGAGCCATCAGCTGCTACTAACTCTTTAGGTAGTTTCTCGCTCAACCTATCAAGTGTGAATATCAATGCTCCAGTAAGAATCATAAATGGTTTTGATTTAGCATCTAATGAGATACATCCAAGTATTATGGATATTAGTGTTTCAGAAACTGGAAGTTATATTGTTACTCCTATATCAACTTTAGTAGGGCGTTTAAAGATACAAGATACTGCATTATCAGCAATGGTACCTCAATCAATGATTGCTGGTGCTTTAGGAATATCTTTAGCTGATTCACCTAATGATTCTATTTTAGGCTTTGATCCTATTGCTTACTTTAATGGTTCAGATACAACACTTGCTTCTGAGGCCAGACCAGTCTTTGCAGCTAGTCAGTTACTAATGACAATGGGAGGAGGTAACTATAGTATTCATAAATATATAACTGACCAAGCTTTATCCGTCTTATCTTCAACTTTAACAACTGCTGCTGGAACTTCTATTACTTTGAGTTCAGCTACTGACATTATTGGACTTAAACAAGATGCTTACGATGCTATTTTTAACGGTTATGTTGATACTGCACTAGCAAACAATCCACCGATTAATAATATCCAGTTCAAGAATAATAAGGCAGTGATGACCGATTATGTAAATGGCCCATCATCAAGTGCAGTTAATTATTCTTTATATGGAGTCCATGATGGCTCAACAACTTTAGTAGCCGATTTAGATGGAGCTAAGCTTGATTACGATAATCTAAAACAGATTTTAGATAATGATGGTACTGGCACACCTATGGATCTCAACTTTGAGTTAGCTAATATTCCAGCTGC
>Ga0209816_1002712_pt1 | contig 12398 bp, 13 predicted proteins | sample CoawatmetaG01DNA_FD_187509 | JGI IMG/M metagenome (GOLD analysis project Ga0209816, IMG submission 187509) | Marine microbial communities from the West Antarctic Peninsula - Coastal water metaG017-DNA (SPAdes) (version 2) | ecosystem: Environmental > Aquatic > Marine > Coastal ... | reverse complement strand
CTACTGATAAAAAACAATTATTTTTGTGAGGTAGTTCACAAAAGCATCCGAATTAAGGTTGTTAAAAGCCGTTTTTAGTCTAAGGTTATTGTAATCGATCAAACGTAAGGGAAGACTAAAATGTTAAATCAGCTAATGTACGATAGAAGTATCACTCAAAGTCAATTAGGACGAGAAACTGGCATTCCTCAAGCGACTATTAGCCGATACCTAAACGGCGCAACTAAATCGCTAAAATTCGACACGCTTAAAGTCCTAGCAGAATATTTTAGTGTTCCTATGGAAAAAATTGTCCACAGTGACTAATGGTCAGCATTGCGTCAATCTACCTCAACGCTTGAGTAATCGAGGGATTTTTAATTGCTAGCAGGAAAGACTGTCTGCAATCAGGCGCTTTGATTCGCGATGATTTGCTTGATTAGAACCGGCCCTTGATAAATAAACCCTGTGTAGATTTGGACTAAATCGGCGCCGGCCTCGAATTTCATCTGAGCGTCATTTGCGTTATTAATTCCTCCCACACCGATAATGGGTATCCGCTTCTGTAATTTCGAATGTAACTTTACAATAACCGCAGTTGAAGAGTGAAACAAAGGACAACCGCTCAAACCTCCATTTTCTTCAGCGTGCTGCAAACCGCTAATACCTTGCCTATCGAGTGTGGTATTTGTAGCTATAACGGCATCAAATTTATTTTCAAGCAATGATACCGCTATCGAATCAATTTCTTTTTCACTCAGATCCGGAGCAATTTTAAGTGCTAGCGGAACATAACGCCCGTGGGCTTCAGTCAATACGCGTTGTTTGACCTTAAGCTCACTTAGTAATTCATTGAGCAATTCACCGTACTGTAAAGACCTTAGTCCCGGAGTATTGGGCGAGGAGATATTGACCGTGATGTAAGCCGCATGCGGATATACTTTCTCCATACACATTAGATAGTCATTCTTACCCTCATCAAGCGGCGTATCCTTATTCTTACCGATATTTACACCGACTAAGATATTAGAACGTCGCGCCTTGAGATTCTCAACAAGATTATCAACGCCCTTATTATTGAAGCCCATTCGATTAATAATGGCCTCCTCTTCTTTTACGCGAAACATTCTTGGCTTTGGATTACCGGGTTGAGGCTTGGGTGTGACGGTCCCTACTTCAATATGGCCGAAGCCCATTTTATGAAATGCATCAATAGCTTCACCATCTTTATCCAACCCTGCAGCCAATCCAACACAGTTAGGAAAGATAATACCCATGACCTCAATAGGGTCAGATTTAACACTTTGAGAATAGAGTCGATTAAATAAGCTATTGCCAGTCTTATGAAAAAAGCCCAATACCCAATCATGGACTTTCTCAGGATCGATTCTCATCATGATTTTTTGAGCGATGGAGTAGAACATTAACTTTTAATCCTTTGGGATCGTGTATTCTTTTGGATAGGTTATCGGTGAGATCATACCACCTCAACTTGACCTGGTAATCAGATTTCGTTGTTTTCCAAACGGTAGAATGATTTTAAGCGCCAACCTAATGACTTACTCAGTAGCACACTAAACAGCTCAACATTTACGATATAACCGCACACATAATATTAATTAATGGTACCGATAAATATTATTACATTTACCCCGATAAGTGCAGTATGTCAGCATGCTCGCAAGAGTTTAAGAGTAAACGTCCTTGACTAATTTATTGAGTTTTGCTAAATTTCACAAATTACTGAAAATTAGAGATTTACCAATGCCTAACTCTGAATCGCTCGAGATCTCACCTCACTCCGAATCGTTCATCCAACATTTCGGTGAGATGGGGAGCCGCTGGGGCATTAATCGGACCGTCGGTCAAATATGCGCTCTTTTGGTAGTGTCAGAGGCACCGCTTAATGCCGACCAAATCGGTGGAGCGCTGTATATTTCAAGGTCTAATGTGAGCATGGGTCTCAAAGAACTACACTCGTGGAACTTACTGCGATCCGTAGCAATTGCCGGTGACAGAAAGGATTATTTCACTACCCCTGATGATATTTGGGAGATGGCGAGGACTTTGCTAGAGGAGCGTAGAAAACGCGAGATTGATCCTACTTTATCAATGCTGCGCAGCGTTTTATTGCAAGAAAAGCAAGTTGGGGATGATAGCTATGCGCTTCAGAAAATGAGCGAGATGCATGATCTCATCGAGTTACTGGTCGGCTGGCTTAATGAAATGCAGACATTAAAATCTCAACGACTGTTGAAATTATTAAAACTAGGGTCAGGCGTCAATAAGATTCTCGACCTAACGGATAGAGTTTCTGGTAGATCTTAAAAAATTCAGAAGAATTCGGTAAACCTTAAGAGGTGGGTCTCAGTTAAGGCAAGTGTTTACCACCGCAGTTTTCTTCGATTATCTAGCGTTTCAAGCTAGCACATAAAAATAAGCGGATTGCAGTAATGTTCGACACAGCGTGGTGCCAAGCCAGCAGTGTTTTTTATGTGTTTGTGTATTTAATGAGACGTGATATTAGTGACTTCTGATTTTCAAAATTGGCTTCGATTAGCAATCCTTGTGGCTGGCTGTTTGCTCGTTAGTGGATGTGACGAGTTTATGCTATTTGACCCCAAAGGCCCCGTGGCGGAGCAACAACAGTGGTTGATTATCGTCTCGTTCGCCATAATGCTTATTGTGGTGATACCTGTTCTCATTATGAGTGTTTGGTTCCCTTATAAGTACAGGAGCGGCAACACTAAGGAAGAGTATCTTCCAAATTGGGAGCATTCCAACAAAATAGAGTTAGTCGTTTGGACGGTTCCTATCCTCATCATTACCGCGCTTGGCATTTTGACTTACATTACCTCGCACTCTCTGGACCCGCGCAAACCCATAGAATCTGACCAACCTACCATGGTGGTACAAGTCGTCGCCATGGACTGGAAATGGCTATTCATTTATCCCGAATACGGCATAGCCACAGTGAATGAAATGGCAATGGTGGTCGACCAGCCAGTTGAGTTTTTGATCACTTCTGATGCCACTATGAATTCTTTCTTTATTCCCAATTTAGGTAGCATGATCTACGCAATGTCAGGAATGGAAAACCGTCTGCATTTAATGGCGTCAGAAGCAGGAACTTACAAAGGCATGTCAACTAACTACAGTGGTTTTGGTTTTTCTGGCATGAAATTCAACGCCATAGCCTCCGATAAAATGCAATTTGATGCTTGGGTCACAAAGGTTAAAGACTCACCAAAAGTGCTCACGGATGATGTTTTTAAAGCGCTTCAAGTAAAAAGTCGAGATGTAAAACCCCTTTATTTTAACAACCCCAATCCGCTTTTATTTAGCGATATTATCGAACATTACACCGGAGGTTTAAATGTCGAGTAACCGCACGATTGTCACAGAGGCAGACCCTATATTCGGCCGTTTGACGCTCGATTCAATCCCCTATGAAGATCCAATCATAATGACAACCTTTACCGTTGTAGCTATCGGTGGATTAGGATTGGTGGGTTCAATACTTTACTTTGGTAAGCTCAAATATCTATGGGAAGAATGGTTTACCTCAGTAGATCATAAAAAGATCGGCATTATGTATGTGATTGTCGCAATGATAATGCTGTTTAGAGGTTTCAGCGATGCATTGCTTATGCGTTCACAGCAGGCAGTGGCAGTAGCCAGCGAGTCTGGAGCCGGGTATTTACCGCCTGAACACTACGACCAAATCTTTACGGCGCATGGCGTTATCATGATATTTTTCGTGGCTATGCCATTAATTGTTGGGCTCATGAATATCGTTGTACCACTGCAAATAGGTGCGCGCGATGTCGCCTTTCCATTTTTGAACTCGCTGAGTTTCTGGCTGTTTGTGTCAGGTGCTCTGCTGATGAATATTTCTCTCTTTGTTGGTGAGTTTGCTGCAACAGGCTGGCTAGCATACCCACCACTTTCGGGGATTGAGTATAGCCCCTGGGTAGGTGTTGACTATTGGCTTTGGGCATTACAAATCTCAGGTATAGGGACGCTCTTAACGGGTGTTAATTTTGTGGTGACAATTCTGCGGATGCGAGCACCCGGCATGACGCTTATGAAAATGCCAGTGTTTACCTGGACCTCCTTTTGTGCAAATGTGCTGATCGTCGTCGCTTTCCCCATTTTAACGGTGAGCCTAACTTTACTCACATTAGACCGATACATAGGTACCCACTTCTTCACTGGAGATATGGGCGGTAACCAGATGATGTATGTAAACCTGATTTGGGCTTGGGGTCACCCAGAAGTTTATATTCTTATTCTGCCTGCTTTTGGAGTGTTTTCAGAGATCACAGCAACGTTCTCACGCAAGAGATTATTTGGATATACGTCTCTCATTTGGGCGACCATTTGTATTATGCTAATGTCATTTGTGGTGTGGTTACACCACTTCTTTACCATGGGTGCAGGCGCTAATGTGAATGCATTTTTCGGAGTAGCTACGATGATTATTTCGATCCCTACTGGGGTTAAAATATTTAACTGGCTATTTACCATGTACAAAGGCCAAGTCGAGTTCAGCGCACCAATGTGGTGGACCGTATCGTTCTTTTTGACCTTCACTATTGGCGGTATGACTGGCGTAATGTTAGCTATCCCAGCAGCTGACTTCGTTTTACATAACAGCCTATTTTTAGTCGCACATTTCCATAATGTGATTATTGGTGGCTCCCTATTTGGGTATTTCGCGGGCATAACCTATTGGTGGCCCAAAGCTACTGGTTTTACGCTCGATGAAACTCTCGGAAAATGGGCCTGCGGGCTCTGGACTGTGGGGTTCTTTATGGCCTTTATGCCCTTATATATTCTCGGCTTTATGGGTATGACAAGGCGTCTGAACTACTACGACAATCCAGTTTGGAATAATTGGCTATTGGTCGCCGGTGCTGGGGCATTGATTGTTCTGTGCGCTATCGCAGTCCAGTTCTATCAGATGTTTGCCAGCATACGTGATCAAAAAAGTAACCGTGATTGGACCGGTGATCCGTGGAATGCTAGAACATTAGAGTGGGCTACATCATCGCCACCACCATTCTATAATTTTGCATTGCTTCCGGAAGTTCGAGATCGTGACCACTGGACGGATATGAAAGAATTGGGACTAGCCTACAAAAGGCCATCGAAGTACCAGCGAATACATATGCCTAAAAATACCTGGGCAGGCATTGTTATTGGTGGAATATCACTAGTACTAGGTTTTGCTATGGTCTGGTGGATATGGTGGTTGGCAATTCTTAGCGGCGTCGCCATGCTAGGTGCGTGGATAATCTATGCCTTCCAAGATGACAAAGATTATTACGTTGAGGTCGATCAAATTGAAGCCATTGAGAAAAAGCATTTTTCAAACCTCGGCCGTGTGGGAGAGTCTGTTACCGAGGACCTGGAATCTGATGCCGTCACCATTAGCGTGTAGTTTTTTTAGTCAATTAAAAGGGTATTTACAGTGTCAAATACAAATCAAATAAGCCCTAATAAGGTTGGAAATTTTATTATGGGTACTCCGCGCGTCGGATATACCGGGTACATTGAGGAAGAACTTCATCATGACTATGGTGGTGATACCGTATTTGGATTTTGGATTTATATTCTTAGTGACTGTGTCCTTTTTGCAACGCTTTTTGCAGTGTTTGCTGTATTGCAAAATAATTTTGCAGGCACCATAGACGCTCGTGATCTGTTTGAATTGGACTATGTGCTCGCAGAGACAGGGTTACTTTTAACTAGCAGCTTTACCTTTGGACTAGCTGTCTTATCAGCTAATCAGAAAAGTATGCGCGGTCTGGTCGGATGGTTGATGGTGACCTTTGGGTTGGGTACTGGGTTTCTCTACATGGAGATCAATGAATTCATACACTTTACCCATGAGGGTGCAGCGGCATGGAGCAGTGGTGCCTGGTCGGCGTTCTATGCCCTAATCGGGACTCACGGATTACATGTATTCGCAGGGATGTTGTGGATGCTGGTGTTGTTTGGGTTGCTTTTCAAAGAAGGACTTAGTGAAAACAACATTGTCCGCCTTATGTGTCTAAGTTTGTTTTGGCATTTTCTAGATATTATTTGGATTTGCGTATTCAGTTTTGTTTATTTGATGGGAGTTTTATGATGGCACATGTACAAACTGAGAATACCCATGGTCCTGGTGGTAGCGCTCACGGTAGTCTATCTGAGTATATGGTAGGGCTGAGTTTATCGATTATTTTGACGGCTATTCCCTTTGCTATTGTGATGAGTGGATCACTTAACGAAACAACAAGTATTGTTTTAATACTGCTCTGCGCTGTGGGTCAGGTGATGGTCCAATTAGTGTTCTTTTTACACATGAATACATCGTCTGAACAGATGTGGAATTCAGTATCTGCAGTCTTTGTAATACTTTTAGTTATGATATTAATTGTAGGCTCTGTGTGGATTATGCAGCACTTGAATCACAACATGTTAATGGGCCACTAAAAAGGAGTTCTTTATGTCTACACACTCAAAATGGCTACTACCCTCTGTAATCACTTTAGCCCTAGTCTCTCTAGGGCTACTTTGGTCAGTTATGGACGGCAAACCAGACACCATCCAAAAGCTTACCGAATCTGAAGAATTAGGCGGTGATTTCGCGTTAAGAAATATTGATGGCAAGGTTGCACTAAGTGATTTCCGAGGAAAAGTCGTCGTGGTATATTTTGGATTTTTGAGCTGTCCGGAAGTTTGTCCGGCCTCAATGTCAGTGTTAAAACGAAGCATGGAAAAACTATCGCCAGAGCACCTTGCAAGTACTCAAGCACTGCTGATCAGCATTGATCCTCAGCGTGATGACTTTCAAGCTCTTGCTGAATTCACCCGCTTTTATCATCCAAATATTCAGGGCCTAACAGGATCAGTTAATGAAGTTAAAGCCGTAACATCTCAATATGGTGCTTTTTTTGAAATTACTGAGTCTGAAACAGTTGATTCTGCCTATGCTTATCGCCATAGTTCTAGATACTACATCGTGGATCAATCTGGCGCTCTTGTTCAATCGATGCGCCACAGCACAACACCCAATGAGATTGCGGCGCGAATAAAAAAAATATTTAAACAGGCAGGTTGAGTAATTTCTTCCTAAAAGGGGTGCGGGTTTTGGCAAAAGCAAATCGAATTGCAGTTCTGGTATCTGGTATTTGTGCACTAATACTCAGCATGGGTATAGCGCGTTATTCGTTCACCCCGATGTTACCTGTAATGCAAGATCAACTCGGTGTCAGTGAGAGTCTCGCTGGCTGGCTAGCTGGCTGGCATTATATTGGTTACATCGTTGGCTTATTTATAGTTTGGCTAATTACCGATCTTCGTACTAAAGACTTTTTTTATCGCTACGGCCTAGTCGTTTCAGTCATCGCAACTGGATTTATGGCCGCCTTGGACCACAGTTTAATTTGGTATGTAAGTCGTTTCTTTGCGGGCATCACCTCTGCAACTAGTTTTATGCTGGGAACGGGTTTGATTCTTAACTGGTTAAATCACAATGGCTATAAAAGTGAGCTGGGGTTGCACTTCGCCGGAATTGGCATTGGCATTATGTGTAGCGCCATCATTGTTGATAGTTCTGGAATAGGAACCTGGCTAAACCTCAACTGGCGAATGCAATGGATTACGTTGGCAACGGTGGCGGCAGTGTTACTGATTCCCGCAATTTTTTTACTCCCCCGACCCAAAGAGCGTGAACTGGAAATGTCTCGTGATAGAGATGTTAATCTCAACACTATTATTAAAATACCTCCGGCTAGATGGCTGATATTAATGCAATGTGCCTACTTTTGTGCCGGTTTTAGCAATACCATTAATGTCACCTTCACGTCTCTTATCGCTGAACTCCAACCTCTGGAAGGACTTGGTGCAAAAATGTGGTTACTAGTTGGGATCACCGCTACCCCCGCACCTCTTATTTGGGATAGATTGGCTCGCCGGATTGGTCGTTTAGATGCCCTAAGATTGGCTTTTATTCTAAATATCGTCGGAAATATCTGTTTGGCTCTAACCAATTCAGTCGAAACTACTGCCATCGCTGCAATGCTATTTGGCTTCACCTTTATGGGCATCGTATCATTAACACTCAGCACTATCGGTCACATTTATGGGGCTCGAGCGACACAAGTGATGGCCAGATTGACTTTTTCCTACTGCATAGCGCAAATTCTGTCGCCAATTCTAGCCGGTACTATAGCTGAGATGACCGGTAGTTTTACAACGCCATTATTTGTCATTAGTACGATTATGTTGCTTGGTTTGTGCTTTTTGCTGGCCGCAAGACGCTATTCGCCCCAACAAACACGCCCTCAACCCATAAGGCCCTAGATTTATGGGAAGGGTTGCTCGCACTTTTACTCTCATCGCTATCCTAATAATGGCTACGTTTGCTAATCTGACTGCTGCTGTTCCTTACCAAATAACCGATACCTTTGGTAAGCACTGGTTTGAGGCGCCACCCCAGAGACTTGTCGTTACCGATTGGAGTGTTTTAGAAAATCTATTAGAGCTTGGCGTGGTTCCCTTAGGCGCGCCTGAAATCGAGTCCTATCGACACTTTGTTAGGCAACCTGAACTTCCCGATAGCGTTACTGATATTGGTAAGCGTATGACGCCTTCTCTAAACACAGTAAAACTGTTAGCCCCCGATGTGGTTATTCTTGGAACTAAACAACGTGACCTCGCACGAGCATTTTCATTGTTCGCGCGAGTGAATTATTACAATAGCTTTAGTCCGAGATACCGTACTAATGGTAAAAAATCGCGTAAACGATTTTTGCAAATTGCTGAGTTAATGCAAAAAGTTCCGTTAGCCGAGCAGAAGTTAGCATTTATGGATCGTCGTATCCTAGAGTTAAAAAAACAGCTACAACAACAGTTCGATGGCGATTTACCCAAAGTGACAACCTGCCGCTTCAGCGCAAGACAAAAACTCTTACTCTATGGTCACAACAGTATGCCTCAATATGCTCTTCAGTTACTCGGCATAGAGAGTGAATATGAGGTGGAAGGTTCAACCTGGGGTGAAGCCGAAGTGAGTATTTCAAAACTATCAGCTATAAAAGAGGGGTATTTAATGTGCTTCAAACCCCATGATAATGATTCTATTTTTAATCGATCTGATTGGCAAAGCCTGCCATTAGTTAAGCAGCAGCGTTTTTATTATACAGATCCCGCTTGGTCCTATGGCGGTGCAATATCAGTGTTGTATATTGCTGAATCCGTTACTAAAACTTTACTAAATTTATGATTTGTGTGGAATAGCTCACAGTTATCATAATCTAAACTGAATTGTCTAAAAAATGATTTACACTATTGGTCGGTGGCCATGTGTTGATCTAACCGCTGGCTACTCTTTGTATTAAAACTAATTTTTAGAGGCTCATTATCATGAAAATCAACACTACTCTAGACTCTTTGGCTAAACCCTTTTCTGCATTGGCTCCGTGGTTGCTCAGATTGAGTTTAGGTATTGCCTTTTTTATCCATGGTTACGGTAAATTTCCACTGCCACCAGAAAAAATGGTGGGCTGGTTTGGAAGTATAGGTATCCCTGCACCAGAGCTAGTTAGCAGTATGGTTGCCATAGGCGAGGTGTCTGCTGGTGTTGGCATTATAGTCGGCGGTTTACTAGGCTCCTCTCTTGGCCATCTGATTACCCGATTATCTGGTGGCGCTGTTGTTGTGATTATGGTCGGAGCGTTTTCAATTGCTCATGCTGACTGGTTTATAACTGCAAAATTATTTACCAGCGAACAGTTATTCCTCATTGCTATTGGCTTTTATTTCGCCATCAAGGGTAACGATTAGTCCATATCTGAAATACTTTTCTAGTTGAACGCGGCCTTAGAGCTGAGCTTTATCTTGCTTTGCTCTAAGGCCACGTTTATCCTCCTGAAGATATATATAGTCGGCCAAGATGCTCAGAAAAGCCTGCTGGGATGAAAAAAGTTCTTTGGAAGTAAAAATTGATGCGTGTACCTCCCTTTTTATACAGTATTTACGAAAAATTCTTGCGTCGCCAATTGGCGAGCACTAATGCGCCTAAACATATTGGACTGATTGTTGACGGAAACCGGAGGTTTGCCTTAGCAGCTGGACTGGCAACTCGAAAAGCAGGCCACATGGCTGGTTCAGACAAATTAGAAGACTTTTTGCGGTGGTGCTTAGAGCTCGATGTTGAAATCGTAACGCTTTATGGGTTTTCCACTGAAAATTTCAAGCGAAGTAGTGAAGAAGTTGAAGAATTAATGAGTATTATCCTGAATAAATTCAGGACACTTCAAACAGATCCTTTGATCGAAAGTGAAAACGTAAAAATTAAAGTCATTGGTAGACGCGATGGTTTCTCTCAAGAGATGCAAGATGAAATTATCAAAGTAGAGGGTATGACTCAGGATCATGATAGCTTCCAACTCAATGTTGCGATCGGCTATGGTGGCAGGGCAGAGATAGTTGACGCTGTAAAGAAGATTGGTGAACAGATAAAAGCCGGCGAAATAGACGTCGACTCGATTGACGAAGATATGCTATCTAATCATCTCTATACCGAGGGCATGCCGGATCCAGACCTTATTATCCGCACTTCTGGCGAAGAGCGACTATCAGGCTTCCTACTCTGGCAAAGTGCCTACTCAGAACTCTATTTTACTCAGGTTTTTTGGCCAGCCTTTCGCAAGATTGATTTTTGGCGTGCTATCCGGGTATGGCAACAGCGCAACAGACGTTTCGGCAAATGAAGTAGGTATATTTTAACGTTTAATTATTTTTCGCCATAGCCATAGAAGTCGGCAATGGCTAGTCCAGCAGCCACACTAGTGAACGGATCATGTTTCACAACCTTACCTGCAAACTGATTATCAAGGATGTCCTTGACCGCTGGAATTAATGACGAGCCACCAGTGCGCAACACCAGATCAATATCGTCTGAACAAAGGCCAGCTTTGTTCAAGATAAGGGTTATCGCCTGCTCTAGTTCAAACAATAAATCAGAAATCATCAACTCAAACTCCCAACGTTCAAGCTCGACCTCAATATCTAATTCAGGAATATCTAAAACTGCTGATTGCTGCTCGGAGAGTTCTGCTTTAAAGGTCTTTATTGCTTCAAATACCTGATAACTATAATTTTGTTTGATAAGATCATACAGTCGCCTAAATTTTGTTGCTGCAGCGTCATTTTCAGCCATTCTTTGCATTACCGGCGTCGTATATTTGTTCTGATTAAGCGTATAACTAATAGGCCAGTTAATTAGTAAATCTTCAAAATCTCCAAAGGGAAATAGCGTATCAACAGCTAACCCATCTGTCACGCGGCTCCACCGCTCACCCTTACCCAATAAAGGAAATACGAGTTGCCTAAAAATAGTTTGATCAATCCTATCTCCGCCCAACGCGATACCGTGAGTTGCTTCAACAGTAAAATTTACATTATTACGGCGGAGAATACTAAAATCTAAGGTACCTCCACCAAAATCAACAGTGAGAATACGCTGGTCACTGCTACCAGGGTTATTGTGTAGATAGCTGATTGCCGCGGCGGTTGGTTCGGGACAAAAGTTTTGCTGACTAATACCCGCATACCCATAAGACTCACCCAAACGCTCCATAGCAACATTATTACGCAGCGCTTCCTTACCTTCAAAATTCACAGGGTGGCCGATACAGGCATGGTCTGCCTGCTCACCAGGCCATCTTAGCAAAGAGGATTGAAGGGCTTTTTGAACCCCAACTAATATGGGAGTCACCAGTGCCACTAATCGAAAAGGGCGATTAAAAATCAACGTGCGATCACTCGCAGTATTGCCAAGTAATCGTTTAGTACCTCTAAACAGGCGCCCCGGAAGGCCAACATCGTTAATTGCTTGGCCGTAAACCTTACTCGTATCTCCCTCACCAGCAGGCCCATCACTACCCCCCGCGCTAGTCCTCTCCTCGCCCAAAAGTTCAGCACTTAATTCAACAGTTCTACCTCGATTACCCATTATGTAGTCATCAATCGCCTGCTGACCAATCTCAGTGACTAGATCTTTATCAAGATAATTCGCTGATGGCATGATAGCGTTGTCACGCCCAAGCTCCACTAAAACCACTACTTCGCCATCATAAATCGCAGCAGCACTGTTACTGGTGCCGAAGTCGATGCCAATACCGATGGTTGGTTTTACTTGTGGGATACTCTGTGCCATTACGTTTTCACTGAAATACTAAGAGGTCGGTGATTTTAACGGAAAATAAAAAACATAAAACCAAAATTTAAGATCTTTGTTAATTAATTTTGATAGGCTGACGCGATCTGTGACTTAGTGTTATTGGTCAAGGGTAAAATTTTTAACACTTTTCCCTGAATTATTCATATACAGTTAGGGACAATGTAAACTCAGAGCTTAATGT
>Ga0209816_1002711_pt1 | contig 12399 bp, 13 predicted proteins | sample CoawatmetaG01DNA_FD_187509 | JGI IMG/M metagenome (GOLD analysis project Ga0209816, IMG submission 187509) | Marine microbial communities from the West Antarctic Peninsula - Coastal water metaG017-DNA (SPAdes) (version 2) | ecosystem: Environmental > Aquatic > Marine > Coastal ... | reverse complement strand
TACGAGAACCGTTCTGTCTAGCTACAACCGGAAGAGAAGCGATACCCCCTCCTTCGGCACCTGTGCCAAATAATTGAGGTATATTGAAACCTTTCTCCGTACCGCCGCCACCTCTACCCCACATATTAAAGGCTCCAGATCCCAGACTCATTAGATCTGTTCCCGTAGTAGACGGCATCTTCGGAGTTATGGTTGTTACATCACGTTGTGCCATTAATGGATTACCATAAACAAATTTTGAATAGTCTGCCAGCTGTTGCTGGGGGTAGTCCTGCTCTTCCTTAAATCTAGCGTAAGCTTGATCCAAAGCTCGTTGCCCCAGAGCTTGCTCTTCTCCACCTATCGTTTTCAATAAACCTTGCTCACTTAAACCCGAAGCAAACCTTTTGGGAGCCGCTCCAGCTATATCTGTAGCTGCTAATCTTTTTCTAGCTTGCCCCTCTTTATATAAATTCTGTGCATCCCTGTACGCACTTTGCAAGCCTCTTGCTTCAATATCTCCCTGTTGCTGCATGTAGGCTTCCTGAAGTTGTCCAGCCCCAATACCAGCTCTAGTACCTAAGCCAGACATACCGCCCGCATCGGCGGCTCTCTTCTCAAAGCGTGGCATAATGTCGCTTGTAAAGACATCTTGGGCTTTCCGCTTCTCTATGTCCGTAACGGAACGCTGATATGGAGACATATAAGTTTCAAGATCGGCGGGAGAAAGATCTACAAACTCCTCTGTACCACCTCTATATAGCCCTAGAGCTTCATCTTGAAGGGGTCTAGATGTACCAACAAGCCCCCTCAGACCTGCTTGAGATGCTAATTGATCTGGTGTCAGGGGCGCTATTCTTGGGGCATCATAAACTGGAACCCCTGCCGCCAACCTCTCCCGATATAATTTCTGAGCGTCCTGTAAAAGATCCGTTGCATAAGGAGAGATTTCCTCAGGAATACGTGATCTTTGAATTGTTTCCCGTGTACTCTCATCCTCATCGCCGCCACCTGTTAGAAAATCAAAAAATCCCATCGCTAAACCCTTTCTATTAATGGTTCAAGAGCAGCCAGTCCATTCATTTCCCTGGGCTGCTTATCTGAACCATAAGCCTTTTCTCTAATTTGTTTTACGGTTGTATCCATTATGTCAGCTCCTCTATCTGCATTACCATTACCCAGAGCCGCCATTGTATGACTATCCACTACGTACTCCGAAGGACTTACAGCAAGTGTTGCAACTTGTTTATTATTTTCTTTGATTGGCATACGGACATTGTCCTCCATTCCATGCCCCTTTCCTGGAACTCTTCCTGAAAACTCTCCCCCCGCTGCCAGACCAATTAGTCCTCCATATTCCATAGCTACTTCAGGATTTAAAGCCTGTTCTCTTAAATTTGCTATAACTGGATTATCCTGTATTCCTCTTTGTAGCAGCGTAGATATTTTCTTTTCTTTTCTTTTGTTTTCTACTTCTTGTATTATTTCGGGACTAATCGCATTCTTGGCGAATGTTTCCATAAGTGGTGGAACTATCTTTTTTAGGTAGGTATTTAAAGTAGCTGGCTTCCTTGGTTCTTCAGGAATAAAAACAGGCATGTTATTAACCTGAGGTGGAGCCATCTGTGGAACTTCTGGGAGCATCCCAGGAAGATTCCCTCGCACCATACTTGGAGGAAGACTTGGAGGAAGATTCCCCTGTACTCCACTTGGAGGAAGATTCCCTTGCATCATACTTGGCGGAAGATTCCCTTGTACCCTACTTGGAGGACGCCCTCCTTGTACCATAGATAACCTTTCCATACTTGAAGGAAGAGGTTCAGTACCATCCAGAAACTCTCTTGCTTTTAACATGTCAGCTAAAGCCATTACTTTAATCTTCCATAATTAGACTGAAGAGCAGTCTGATCTGCTATAAAATTACTACTATTATTTCCTATCTTTTTTGCTTTCGCAAAGTGCTGCCGCTTCGTGTCAATCCTTCGATGAAAAGGATCAATAGCTTGTCCAGTATTGTAGTTACCCAGAAGAGTACTCTCATTTATTATCTTAAAATGTTCACGATTTGTTTTCATTAGTTTAAATCCTGCCATGATGTTTCGGCTCCAAGACTCACATACCCCTTAAACTTTCCCGTACTTGCAGAATATGCTATGTCTCCTTTTCTTGGCCTACCAATACTTGTAACTGTCACAACCCTATAAATATTAGTTGTGGGAGTCCCATTAACTTCAAGGTCACGACTATCTAATTCGTTAGTAAGTACTGAACTCCATCTTTGAATCTTCTGGTATATTTGTTGAAGACTGTCGTTCCCAATTACAAAAGGTAGTGTAGGATATCTTGCCATTATCTGCCCCCATCACCTTGCAGCCCAAGCCTAATTGATCCCCATCTCCAGCTTGCGTTATTGGACTCACAAGACACCCTTACTTTTGCTTGCCTTCCTCTAGCTCTAAAATTTACCTTTTGCGTTGTATTAAAAATATCAAATTCTTTTGTTACACTGTCTGTACTTTCGGGGTATTGCTTCGTGATGATTTTCATTTTAATTTTTCCACTGGATAAATCATAATCTGGAATAATTCTATTCATAAACATAACAGCATTACCATCCGCCACATCAAAATCACCAGACTCTATATATGATACAAGAGTTTCCCCACTTCCTGTAAATACAGATACAGGTTCATTATTATAAATATTATTACCTGAGGCCGTAACTCCGGTGGTAATTGTATTCCCAAATATTTCCTTATCCGCAAACGTAGTGAAGAACATCTCTCCATATACCCAGTAATCTTCTTCAGGATTAAAAATTACATACTTATCACATTCAGTTTTAGTTCCTGAAGGATACAACCATATAATCTCTCTAAACTCAGAATTAATACCAGCATATACCTTGTCGTAATAAGAAGCATTAATATCATTAAAAATATATCTACGTACTGTACATGGAATTATTTCTACCTGACCTGTATTCCTATAAAAATTATCATAGCCCATCCAGTAAGTAACACCATTATAATCAATCCCGGCATGAGGACCAATAAGACCACAGTTAGTTCCAGATTGTTGAAAACTAAATGTAAAGGGTGGTCCGACAAACTGCATCAACCATAATGCATTATCTGTCCACACATTAATACCATTTTTTGCTCGAACACCTCCAATAATTTTAGTACCATCTGTTAGAACTACTTCACCAGATGTAGAACTTACAGAAGGAACCCAATTAGTTCTATCGTCTTGGTCAGACCAACGAACCAACATCGGATTAAATGTACCACTTACTGTAGCAGTGGCCGAATATTCATTAGCACCCAGTGCAATTAAGTGTCTATCGTTGGGAGAGACAACAATAGAATTTACACTAACTGGAGATGTGGTAACTGATGTAGCTCGGGAAGGATCACCAGTCTCGGGAGTATCAAAATAAAATATATTACTTCCTTTTCGATTAGCTATTACATCTTCACCCCAGTTATCTAAACTCCATTGTGTAATATTAAAAATAAGCCCAGAGGCGCTGAGTGAAGCAGGTTGGTTCCATGCCCTTGTATCTGAAGCACATACTGTTGCTTGATACCTTGCAGCACTATAGCCCAGACCAGCAGCGGCAACCGAATATCCTGTAGGTATATAGTAATTAAAGGTTGCTCCCCCCGTATCTGCTTCCGTACTATCGGCATTTCCTGTTACACTAATTGTAAATACATTTGTACTTACAACAGAAACAACGGGATATACATTTAAACTTAAACTAACATTACTGCTACCAATGGCTGCAGTAGATGTAAAATAAACATAATCACCAACCTTTGCATTGTGACTACTATCGGAACAACACACCCTGGTTGATCCAGAAGAGGTTCCGAAACAATTTGTTAATGTTACTGCTGTTGTTATTGGAGTAATATCGTATATTTGATCTCCATTGTGTTCATATAGTTTATCAGGAGTTCCAAAAATTGCTCGACCTACATTATCAACATCGGACCATACCAGAAGATCTCGGGCAGAGCCATCAAAGGTAGTCCCCTCTGCTCTGGTTTCATACCCTCGCATATTCTCAGGACGAGAGGCTCTAAACCGAACACGATTACCATCATACCAGCTTTGCCCTTCAGCATACTGAGTAGTTTCTCTGTTGAAACCAGACTTAAAATCAAATTTTGCTAGTTGTGTAGTCATATTAAAGCTTAATAATAAATTGCACAATTAATGCAGGAGGTATATTACTATGTGCACCAGCACCACCAGCAACACTGGTATCTAATACACAAACAGCTGCCCCACTATCGAAAGAAGGTGAAAAGAAATTATCACCGGCGTTAACCCCTCCTGTACCAGTATATCCATTGTACTTGTGATCATGAGAAGCAAGTTGAGCCTCTGTTAAAGTTACAGCTTGTACACCACCAGTATTGCCTATAGTAGTTCCAACAATCATTCCAGCTGTCACACTGGTTAATCCAGAACCAATACCTGCCATGAATTTACCAGCAAGATCAGGAACATTAAATGTAGTTGATCCATTACCAGCACCATATAAAGTTCCAATAACAGTAAACAGAGCAGAAGTTGAAGTCCCAGTACGAGTGTGAGCAGAACCGTCGCATAGTTTATATCCGGTTGGTGCCGCAGTAACACCATAAGGTAATATAACTCCCGAGGGAAGAAGCCCTGTTATATTAAGACCGTCTCCATAAAAGGCCGAGGCACATACTTTACTACTTACATTAACATCACCTGAGAAAGTAGCCTTACCAGATACAGTTACGGTTGATTCAAAAGTTGCCGCACCTTCCACAGTTATAGCTGTTGAAAAAGTAGCAGGAGCAACATTATAAACCGAAGTTCCGTTAGTAATTACAAAAGTATTTGAGCTGGGCGGAATAGTCACTCCAGCATTGCCAGCAACTCGCAAGATTACAGCATTACTAGAAGCATTATTAGATACAGAATTTCGAACTACATAAGATTTAGAGTTATTAGGAATAAGAACAAAGATAGATGTATGCGCACCGCCAATAGAACCAGTAAGTTCTAGAATAGCAGATCGTGCCTGATCACCAGATCCTTGATTATTAGTCAAAGTAACACTAACAGTGCTGCCAATAGATACAGCAGTATACCCTGCCACTGCCTCATCTACAAGACTAATAACACCATCATTAAGAATCTGTCCCCAACTATTAGGATTATCTCCATCTCCCTGCTTGGTCAGACGAAGATTACTTGTATAGCTACTAGCCATTTATCCTTCTCCCAATATTTCCTTTAAAATTCATATCGTTCTTCTTCTTCTTCTTATCTCCATCTATCATAGGAGTTCCAGATTGTCCCATAAAATATATACAGGATATACCACTTAGATTATATATAGTAACAGTCCAGAATCCGTTCTCATTTACTGTTAAATATAAAATATTATGCGAATTCATAATACCTGCGAAAATTTTTGAATCATCTTTCTGTGCCTCTTCTATTGCTGTTGAAAGACCACAATAAGAATTAACAACTTCAGAAGTTTGTTTTAGCGGTACGTTTTCCTCCTGTGCGTAGGTATTTCCAATTAAAAGAAAAAATACAGTAATTACACAAAATATTTTTACAAACATCACTTCTCCAATTCCGGCCATTCATATAATATTCCACCGTCTTCTATAAATAATGTCGCCATTTCTTCAGTAGTTGTAGCCGCATCAATAGCTGCTTTCATAGCATCACCCCGAACTCTGACAGCATCCCTCCATGATTGAATATGCAAGGGTATTTCCGCACCCTTATCAATCTTTCTGATATACATCCAATCAGTCTGTAAGAGCAAAGAACCTTGCTGCTTATTTACATCCTGTCTTAAAGAAGACTTAACTCCATCCAGAGGTTTAGCTGTATTATTGATAGTACCATTATCATTATAAGACCATGTATATAGCCGTGGATCTGGAGGACTCTCTTGAATAATTTCTATGATGCCCATTGAAGCTTTATAATCTGCATTCCAGATCTGCCAGTTACCCGGTTGTTGAGTACGATTTTCATCTCTCCATGATTTACCGGGCCGAAGTATCTGACCTGTAAGTTCATGTTTAAATATTGTTGCCATTCATCTCACCTTGTTTTTCGTTCTTAAAAAGATATTAGTATCCATTCTAATGTCTTAGTTTTTAGTAAAGATTGTATCGTGCATTAAAATAACTCTTTAATGACGCTAAATCATCTCCTGTTTGTACCGCCTCATAGATCGCCAATTCAGCGATGGTACAGTCTGCATATTGTGTTGTTGCTGTTTTCGCTGCAACGGATATTGTTGCCAGCGCCAGTGTTCCGCCATCACCTCCGGTAACAGCACTGTCGTTATTCAGAGCCTGAGAACTGCTGGAGCCGTTCCACAACGATTGCATTAAATACGCCGTGCCAAGGGTCGGGGATATGGCGTTGATAAAACTCTCCCCCGCTCTTTGCTTGAGTTGTGGCGTCGAACCGCTCTGGACGAATGATTCCATATCGGTTGCGGGGTTAAGCCCAAGGAGAACGTCATTACTCGTCCAAGTGTTCATTTTAGCCACAATGAAGATATGTATTGGTTGTGCCAGACTGAGAGAAGATACTATTAGGTTATCATCAGAACCGTCAAAATCCAGCACATCCTTCTCGTTAAGATTGGCCGATAGCCATGTTGGTCTTTTGGTGCCTGAAGATGTTAGATCATTGCCATTACCACTTTGATCGGCCCATTCGCTCACCAGATCAGAACCATCTTTGGTTACTCCAAGATCAGCTCTGAAATAAGCAAAGAGGTCAGCAGTCACAGGAATATCGGGATCTGGATTTGCGAACCACTGTGAACCGAACATGGGCATTAGCTGAAAGCCTTCTGTATCGCCCCAAGAAGTATATTGCCAGCACTCTGGACAAAGTACGGAATTATATCGACAGCATTGGCGGCAGTACTGAGAGTTATTGTAGCGGCCCCAGCAGTCTCATAGTCAGACTCAATAGCGAGTGTATGTGGACCTCCCGAACCCGGCTGAATAAAAACTATTATTCCACTTTGACCAACTGACTCTGTTGAAGGATTAGCAAGAGTTAAGTTACCTGTTAAGGTCAGAATGAAGTTCTGATTAGCTGAAAAATCCAAAGTTACACTTCCCGTATTATCAGTATCTGTATTTGTTGCGGCAAGCGCCCTAGCTTTAAAAGTAGCTTCTCCTACTACTGTAACTGTGCTGCCAAATTGTGCAGCTCCTGCCACTGTAACGGTACTTAGTAAATTAGTTGCTCCTCCAACACTCAGTGTAGAAGCAAGTGATACCGCCCCGGCCACAGTAAGTGTACTATTAAGATCAACCGCACCTTCCAGAGAGGTTGCTCCAACAACTCTTAATGTTCCCCCAAGAACAGTATTACCACTAACTGATACATCATCTTTAAATGTACCCGCACCAACTACTGTAACTGTACTCCCTAATTGAGCAGCCCCGGCAACTGTTACAGTGCTAAGTAAATTCGTTGCTCCACCAACACTAAGGGTTGATGCAAGACTAACAGCTCCCGCAACTGTTACTGTGGATGCAAAGTTTGCAACTCCTCCAACACTCAAAGTAGAAGCAAGACTTACGGCACCACCAACAGTTACTGTACCTCCCAGATTAGTATTTCCGCTGACAGATACATCACCTTTAAATGTTCCTATTCCAACCACTGTTACTGTGGATGCAAATGTAGCAGCCCCTCCTGTGGAAACTGTACTTTGCAGATGAGCTGCTCCAACCACTGTTACTGTAGATGCAAATGTAGCAGCTCCTCCTGTGGAAACTGTACTTTGTAAATGAGCTGCGCCCACTACTGTTACTGTAGATGCAAATGTAGCCGCCCCTCCTATAGAAGCCGTGCTTTGTAGATGAGCTGCTCCAACTACTGTCACTGTTGATCCAAAGTTAGCAGCACCTCCAACAGTTACAGTACTTTTAAGATGTGTAGCTCCAGCCAAAGTAGCAATACCAGCTACATGAAGTGTCCCACCAATCGTTACATTACTGACCGATATATTACCACTAATATCGGCACTGATACCTGTAAGATTGGAACCATCTCCATAATATGCTGAAGCACAAACCTTTGCATTAGCTGCCTGTACATTAGCTCCTGCTATTGTAACAGTACTGGCAAAGTTAGCTGCTCCTCCAACACTGAGAGTCGAGGCAAGACTAACAGCTCCCGCTACTGTTACAGTAGAAGCAAAGTTAGCCGATCCTACTACAGTTACTGTAGAAGCAAAATTAGCTGCACCACCAACACTGAGAGTAGAAGCAAGACTTACAGCACCAGCTACTGTAACTGTACCGCCTAGATTAGTATTGCCGCTGACTGAGACATCATCCTTAAAGGTAGCAGCCCCGACTACTGTTACTGTAGATACTAATTGAGTTGCACCGACAACTGATAGTATCCCACCTACATGAATATAACCAGATACGGAAACATTATCAACAATGCCTACTGAGGCTTCCACACCTGTAAGATTGGAACCATCTCCATAGAATGCCGAGGCACATACTCTGGCATTTGTAGCTTGTAGATTAGCTCCTACGATAGTTACTGTACCACCAACTACCAGACCACCACTAACAGAGACATCCCCATCAAACGTAGCATTTCCAACTGCTCTAAATAGTCCGCCTACACATGCAGAGGTAGCTACATCCAGACGGCCACTGACCGATACATCGTTCTTGAACTCTGTCTTGGATGTGAATGTACCTGCCCCGGCAACTGCCATAGTGCCACCCACGGATACATTATTCTTAAGTATGGCGGCTCCTACTACCGTGACCGTACTGGCAAATGTAGCAGCCCCTCCTGTGGAAACTGTACTTTGCAGATGAGCAGCGCCAACCACGGTCACTGTACTACCAAAGTTTGCCGCACCACCTACCGTGACTGTACTCTTGAGATGCGTAGCACCAGCTAACGTGGCAATACCAGCTACATGTAAAGTCCCACCAATTGTTACATTACTTACGGAGATGTTACCTGCAATCGTGGCAGTTACCCCGGTAATATTCGAGCCGTCTCCATAGAATGCACTGGCACATACTTTATCATCTACATGCATATTGCCATCCAGAGATACCGCCCCGGAGACTGCAAACGTACCAGCAACCTTCACCGCATTAGTTGCAACTTGCAAAGCACTATTGGTTCCATCCCCTGTCTGTACATTCACCAGAGAAGTATCAACACCACTATTTGTGGTGCTGGCATTTATCAGCAGAACCTGCTTATATGTTTCTGATATTAACTTACCTGTTACATCTGTCATATTGTGTTCCAACTTCTGTTAGCATCATCCCATTTGGTAGTATGAGTTGTTTCTACCAAGGTTGAAGGATTGACGGTTATCCATGTTGCATCCTTATTCCACATAACTCCTCTTCCTCCCAGATGGTCTGATCGGGGATTCTTAATAGCCGGATCATCTCTCACATCTGGTATCTTATTTAGTGGACTATTCTTCAGATCATACTGACCTTCGAAGTCTTCTGGACAAACCAGCATACCGTAACTATTCATACGCATTACCCTGTGCGGATATACAAACCCACACGTATCACATACAGCTAGGGCATTTTTATTAGTTGCCATTAGATATATCCTAGCTTGGGTACAACATACATTGAAGCTCTTTCCCTATCTTCTAATATAGCTCTGGAAAAAAGTTCTTCATAATTCATTTTAAGCATTTGTATTCTTTGACCCTCTACACCGGGCCGCTTCATTGACATATAATATGCCAGCCCACAAGTAAGAGGAGGGAGGAATCTCTTGGGAAGATCAGCATTCTGTCCAGCAGACTTATCCACATCTTGCAATTCACTTATGATCTCCATTTTAAGAACATCTGTGGAATTCTCAGGAATAGGCCAGATAGACATGGTAGGATTAGAAACACCTCTGCGAATAGAATATTGCATGGGTCTTCCTGTTTGGGTCTTATTAGGAATAAGAAGATACTCTTCAGGAGAGATACGAGTAAGCTGTATATCTGTATTGTCCCTTTCTAGAACAACTTCCAGAGCATCAACAGTCGAGGAGTCCAGACTATAAGCAGTAACACTGGCAGCTACTGTTACACTGGAAACAGAAGTACTCCAGAGAAGAATACCTCTGTTCTGCCAATCCTTCAACATAAGATTAATTGAGCGTCGGGCAGAGGCTGGCTCCTGACCAAGAGTATTCTCTCCCCCAATCATTTCCATTGCTTCTTGGATGACCTCATCTATATCCAGATTAAAATTATATGTACCTGAGACTGCCATTATTTCTTACCGCATTTACACTTCTTACATTTACATTTTGAACAATACTTATCTACCATTATCGACCTACCCTTCGTGTAGCTTTCATATGAGCATCTTTAAAATTATCTCCCTTCTTCATACGATCTTTCATATACGACATATGCTTGGACGTATGCTTACTGGAGTGTGCTTTTAAAACTTCTTTTTGTCTTAGTGTTAATGGTTTACCAACCATAATTTATATCCTTATATTTATATACCGTGAGGTATAGGAGGATTCGGTGTTGGTTTGGGTTTAGGTTTATCCACTTCTTTACTTCCTAAAGGCATATTAACTTCCCTTCAATTCTCTTCGACGGCCCCGAAGAGCAGGGCGTCTGCGATGTTTAGGAGACTCAGCCTTTGCTTTCTTAGCTTTCTTAGCTTTCTTGATACGTCCACCATGCTTCCAACCATACCACGAACTTCCACCACCTGTGTCGGCCCAGCCAGAGTCATATGTGTCCCAGCCAGAGTCATATGGTTCCGAGTCATAGTAGTCTGAGTCATCATAGCCATAACTAGAACCCCATCCGGTATCCGTCTCTTGGTAGGTCGGAGTATCATCGTAATACCAATCATCCTGTACCCAGTTATCGCCACCGGGGTCTTCCCAAACGTCTTCCTGCTCAACGGAAATATAATCGTCCTTAGTCTCATCCTTCGCCTCGGGCGTCTTCCCATTCTTCTTATCTGGATCTACCCTAGCCGGGGCCTTCTTCCCCTTCGTCTCGGTCTTCGCCTTGGGCGTCTTCCCATTCTTCTTCTTCGTACTCGGCTTTACCGTCTTCTTTCCATTCGCCTTTTTGCCCCCACCGACACCTCCTAGCAGCTCGCTCAAAGCTCCTAAGCCGCTTTGGCCGCCGCCACCGCTCTTCTCTTCTTTAGTATCTGGAATAGAGGGTAATACATCACCCTTGAGAGTCCCCGTTGGCATCCTTTTTGCGAGAGCTGCCCGTCGTGCCGCTTCCCTTTTCTTAGCTTCTCTCGCTTCCTCCGCTGCGGATTTGCCCATATCAACCTCCTCTTAATTCTGCTCTGTGTCCTCGAAGGGCAGCACGGTTGGGAGGTTTAGTCTTCTTTTTAAGTTGCCCGCCCCTCTTTAAATTTAATTCTGGAGCGTCCATATAATCAAAAGCTTCCTTACGAGAATCAACTTCTACCTCACGGCCTCCAAGCAATTTTGGCAATGTAACTTTTTGTAGGCCTCCTTTAAAGAAGTCGTATCCTCGCTTCTCTTTCTTCGCAGCCGCCTTAGCTTGCGCAGCCGCTAGGGATCGACGCTTTTCCTCTGCAGCCGCCGCCTTGCGATCTTCTTCCGCCCAACTGCGCCTCATCGCCGCTCCGGCCTTTGCCCTCGCCTTGCGCTCTTCCGCCCAACTGCGCCTCATCGCCGCTCCGGCCTTTGCCGCCGCCTTTGGTTGGGCGTCAGCCTTTGGTGGTTTGGTTTTCGCCTTGGGTTTTTTCGCCGCCGATTTCTTTGGCGTGTCACCACGTAAAGACGCAATCCCAGCAGCAGTTATTGCAGTTCCTGCCAAGCCAGCCCCTGCTCGGATTTGATTACGCCGTATTTTTGCAGCTTGCTCGCTAACCTTTTTCGCAGTTTGCTTTGCTGCACCTTCTTTACCTGCTCTATTGGCTGCTCTAGTACCTGCCGCTTTTACTATTCGGGCATGGTGAGGAACTTGGGCCGTTTCACGAGTTCGAGCAAGGAGTTCCAGACCCTTCTTTTTTTCTGCCGCTGCTCTGGCTCTAGCTACGCTCCTTTTTAAATTAGCAGCTTCCCTTTTAGTAGCTTTTTTAGCAGTTTCTTTAGCAGCCGAGCCAGTAATTTTCTTAATAGCACCTCTAACGAAAGGTGCTGCTACTTTAGAAACCACCTTTCCGACTGCTGGTCCACCAACCATCCCCGCCGCCCATATTCCAGCCTTTATTCGATCCGCTTTCATCTGGTCTTTAGTTTGTGGTACATATGATTTAACAATCTGTAAATCAACTTCATTGGGTTTACGACCCATTTGTTTATCTTTTTTAATATTTCTTTCTGCTCTCCGGTAGCCCTCCATCT
>Ga0209816_1002704_pt1 | contig 12427 bp, 11 predicted proteins | sample CoawatmetaG01DNA_FD_187509 | JGI IMG/M metagenome (GOLD analysis project Ga0209816, IMG submission 187509) | Marine microbial communities from the West Antarctic Peninsula - Coastal water metaG017-DNA (SPAdes) (version 2) | ecosystem: Environmental > Aquatic > Marine > Coastal ... | reverse complement strand
TTACAAACTCATCCCAATTAACATTTATATCTAAATCACACCTAATAGTAATTAAGTCTTTTGCAGTTGGAAGCCAGTCAATTGCTTTTCTGAGATTTTCTCCAACGACACCCTGAAACAAATCACAATTTTTAACAATTTTTTCGAGTGATTTATGTTCATTTAGCCATTTTAGTGCAGTTTTAGGGCCTACTTTTTCTATGCCCGGCACGTTATCAGCCTTGTCCCCAATTATTGTTAGATAGTCTATTATGAGTGAGGGAGGCACACCAAATTTATTCTTAACACCATCAATATCCAGCTTTTCGTTGGTCATTGTGTTAATTAATGTAGTTTCTTTATTTACAAGCTGGGCAAGATCTTTATCGCCAGTAGAAATAATAACTTTAATCTTATTAGCATTGGCTTTCTTTGAGAGAGTGCCAATAACATCGTCAGCTTCAACAGAGTCTTTTATCATCATCGGCCATCCCATCGCTGATATCGCTTCTTTAAGCGGCTCTATTTGCATTGCTAACTCTTCTGGCATTCTAGGTCGATTAGCTTTGTAATCACTGTATATATCATTACGAAAGGTTTTACCTTTTGCATCAAATATGCAGACACTATAATCAGATGGGAATTGGCTATGGGTCAAGCGAAGCATATTTAAGACACCGTAGATAACGCCTGTAGGGTGATTTTCTTTATTTTTTAATTCGGGTAATGCATGAAAGGCCCTATATAAATATGAGGAACCATCTACTAATAATAATGTTTTCATAATATTGATTGCTTAATTCGTTTTCATGAATAAACTAACGTATTAGATTGGTTTATTTTTTAATTTTTAATAACAACTTACTTTTGTGATTATGTCAGATTTTGATAGAATTAAGGCTATGCTTAAAGGAATAATAAATGTTTAAATTCTTGAAATTACCGTTACTTGTTTTATATTTGATAATTTGGAACATCTCTTTTGCAGATGAAACTCAGATCTTAGAGGATGCTACTCCAACTGAATCTACTTTTGAATCTACTTTTTTAAATGAGCCCGAAGTTACAATTAGAAAAGACGGCGAAAGTATATTGCAAGAATACCGTATTAATGGGAATCTTTATATGATTAAAGTAACACTAGAGGGTGTAACGCCTTATTATCTTTATAAAGAAACTGCAGATGGTGCATGGCTCAGAGCAGATAGTATTTCAGAACCATTAATTGTTCCTCAATGGGTGGTATTTGAATTTTAATAATTTTTTAAGAACAAGAGGGGGTAACCCCTTTTTTAATTTATGGCAGTCTATACATCTATTAACTCAAGTGATCTTGATGAATGGTTTAAGGAATTTAACTTTGAAAATTATATTGATTTTAAAGGTATTTCTTCTGGCGTTACTAATTCTAATTATGTAATCCTTATGCCTCACTCAAATTTTATTTTGACGATCTTCGAACATAATAATATTGAGGAGCTTCAATTTTATGTTGATTTAATGACTTATTTGGGTAAAGAAAATTTTTTATGTCCTAGGCCTATTGAAAATAATAGTGGACAAGCATTGGGTTTGTTGAAAAATAAGCCTGCATTAATGGTCTCTTTTCTGGAAGGAAAAGAAATAGCCATTAGGGATTCAAATAACTGTTATTTAGTCGGCCAACATTTAGCGAGATTACATTTAGCAACAAATAATTTTCCACAATCAAATAAAAATACTAGAGATTTAAGCTGGATATCTGATATATATTTAAATCTTAAAGAATATTTACCTCTGGAAGATCAAAAAATAATAGAATTAGAAATTAATTATCATAAAGAAATAGATAAAGTTAAGCTTCCTGAAGGAATTATTCATGGAGACCTTTTTAGAGACAACGTGCTTTTTTTTAATGATAAAGTTTCTGGATTTATTGATTTTTATTATGCTTGCAATGAGAAATTTATTTATGATATTGCTATAGCTATTAACGATTGGTGTATATATGATGATGGAAAAATTAATAAATTATTGTATTCAGAGTTTATTAATGGATATCAATCTGAAAGAAAGCTTACAGATAATGAGAATGAGTATTTGAATAGCGCTTTAAGGCTTGCGGCTCTAAGATTTTGGTTGTCGAGACTAGAAGACTTTCATAATGCTAAAGAAGGTGAGATTACTTTTATAAAAGATCCAAATCATTTTAAAGATATCTTGGTTAATCGACAGACTATGGAGAATTATGCTAATTAAGGTTAAAAATTGGGTACAGAGTTGTTTGTTTATATTCAAGCAATCTGTCAGGCAGTCTTTATTTTTGGGGATGTTATACATAACTATAATTTTATTTATTCCAATACTTCCAGGCCTAAAAATTATTTCACCAATCACACTTTTCCTTTATCCATTTATAGTTCTAATTTATATTCATTTTTATAAAGAATTAGATGCAAAAAGAAATTTTAATATTCAGCATATTTTTAATTTATTAAAAATAAAATTTAGACCACTTCTTTTTATAGGCGGCCTCACTTTTATTTTCTCGACATTATTGTCAATGGTTTTTTATGCTGACCTTGTTCCAAAAACTGAGGAAATCAAATCAATAACTGAGTTTAGTGAAAAATACCAACCTACCTTTATTAAGCTTATTTTGATTTCAATACCATTTATTATGGCTACATGGTTTTCTCCCATGCTTATTTTTTATAAGCAATACGGACCTATTAAAGCAATTAAATCAAGCCTAGCAGGCACTCTAATGTATTCAATACCATTGTTATTGGGATGGGCTATATTGACAGGAAGTTTCGTTGTTATTATTTTATTAACAACTTTTTTCTTTTCACTATTATCTTTTTTAGGGCAAAATTCTATTTCGTTCTTATCAAGTCTTTTTTTACTAGTATTTTTTACTGCTTACATTTCAATATTGTTTATATTCCAGTATGTTACGTACAAAGATATTTTTGAGCCATTAAAAACTAAACTTTAGTAAGTTTAGCAAATTCCATTGCTAACCATTTGATACCTTGTGTAGTAAATTTAATTTGAATGCGCAAATCATTTTCATTACCCTCATACCCAGTCACTACTCCTTGCCCAAATTTTGGATGGGTTACTGAGGATCCAATCTTTATTTCATGTTTGGATTCGGATCGAGGAGCTGGCTTCATCGCACTTGGAACAATATCTTGCTTCTTCATAGAGTTGAGTCTTTTTACAAGCTGATCAGGAATTTCGTCTAAAAAGCGTGATGGAATATTGTATCTAGTTTGACCATGAAGCATTCTAGATTGAGCTAAAGTAAGATAGAGTTTATTTTTAGCTCTAGTTACTGCTACATACATCAATCGCCTTTCTTCTTCTAAGCCATCAGATTCTGATAAACTTTGCTCATGCGGGCATAAACCATCTTCAAGCCCAGTAATAAATACAGCATCGAACTCTAATCCTTTTGATGAGTGGATAGTCATTAATTGAAGAGCGTCATCACTTGCTGATGCTTGAAGTTCACCACTCTCTAGAGAGGTAAAGTTAAGAAATTCTACTAAGGTGAGTGCCTCATTTTCAATCTCAGTAGTATTCATGAATGTTACAGCTGCTGAAACTAATTCGTTTAAGTTTGATACGCGATCAATCCCATCTTTATCTTTTAGATAGTGATCTTTTAGACCTGAATGAGTAACAATAGATTCTATAGATTCTGCAATGGAGGTGCCTTGAATTTCATCCTCTAAGTTATTAATTAATCTTACAAAAAATGGGACGCCTTTTTGAATATTTTCGTTTTGAGATTCAATTTCTTTTGCAGCTTCCCATAGTGAGTAATTATTCAACTTCGCTTGATCTTGTAACTGTTCTATAGCTCTAGCACCAATACCTCTGGTTGGGAAATTAATTATCCTTAAAAAAGCATTATCATCTGTTTTATTTGAAATTAATCGAAGATAAGCCAATGAATTTTTAATCTCAGCACGCTCAAAGAATCTTAAGCCACCATAAACTCGATAAGGGATATTATTAGAAACAATTGCATGTTCTAGGACGCGAGATTGAGCATTACTTCTATATAAAATTGCAATCTGACTGTAGTTTAAGCCCCCACGATGGAGCATCTTTATTTCGTCTAGAATAAAATTAGCTTCATCATAGTCACTTACACCAATATATTGGCGAATTGGATCACCATCACCAGATGCCGCCCAAAGGTTTTTTCCAAGCCTATTTGTATTGTTATCTATTATTGCATTTGCAGCATTTAGGATATTATTTTTAGAGCGATAATTTTGTTCAAGTTTAATAATATTTTTAATTTTGAAATCTCTTTCAAGGTCTTGCATATTCCCAACTCTTGCTCCTCTAAATGCATATATGGATTGATCATCATCGCCGACAGCGAACACAAAATTATCTTTACCTGCTAACAATTTAAGCCATTTGTATTGAAGCTCGCTAGTATCTTGGAATTCATCAACCAAGATATGCTTAAATCTTTGTTGATAATGTTCTTTAATGGAAATATTATTTTTTAATAACTCATAACACCCTAAAAGTAATTCTGGAAAGTCAGCAACCCCTTCTCTTTGACATTGTTTTTCATACTCGTTATAAATTTCATTAACTCTTTTTGTGTGTGGGTCATATGGTTTGACATTAATAGATCTGATTCCTTCATCTTTTTTTCCATTAATAAAATATTGAATCTCTTTTGGGGGGAAGTTATCAGTATCAATATTCATCGCTTTCATAAGTCTTTTGATTGCTGATAATTGATCTGAGCTATCTAAAATTTGGAATGTTTCTGGAAGTTTTGCTTCTCTATGATGAATTCGCAACATGCGATTACATAAACCATGAAATGTTCCAACCCACATACCTCTTGTGTGTATCGGAAGCTGATCAGTCACTCTCATTAACATTTCTTTAGCTGCTTTATTCGTAAAAGTAACAGCAAGCAAGCCTGTTGGGTTTGTTATTTGATTTTGAATAAGCCAAGAAATCCTTGAAGTAAGTACTTTGGTTTTTCCACTTCCGGCACCGGCGAGTATCAAAGCTGACTGATTCTCTAAAGTTATGGCTTTAATTTGTTCTTCATTTAGATTTTCTAAAAATTTTGTATTTTCTTGAGGTGCATTCATGAGTTGTAATGCTACAGCAATTAATTTTTAACAGCTATAAAAAAGGCCTCAAATGAGGCCTTTTTTACTAACTAAGTATAGTAATTACTTACATCATGCCAGGCATACCACCCATACCACCCATACCACCCATGCCACCCATATCAGGAGCACCACCACCAGCAGCATCATCTTTTGGAAGATCAGCAATCATACATTCAGTAGTGAGCATTAATCCAGCAACTGAAGCAGCATTTTGAAGTGCCGAGCGAGTTACTTTAGTAGGATCTAGTACGCCCATTTCAACCATGTCGCCGTAAGTTTCATTCGCAGCATTAAAGCCATAATTACCTTTACCATCAATGACATTATTAACTACTACAGATGGTTCGATTCCTGCGTTAGATACAATTTGGCGCAACGGATCTTCAACTGCACGTAGTACAATCTGAATACCTGCATTTTGATCGGCATTATCACCTTTAGTTTTAGAAATTGCATCAAGAGCTCTAATAAGTGCGACTCCTCCACCAGGAACAATTCCTTCTTCAACTGCTGCTCGAGTTGAATGAAGAGCATCTTCTACACGTGCTTTTTTCTCTTTCATTTCAATTTCTGTTGTAGCACCAACTTTAATTACTGCTACACCACCAGCAAGCTTTGCTATACGTTCTTGAAGTTTTTCTTTGTCATAATCACTTGACGAGTCTTCAATTTGAGCTTTAATTTGCCCAAGTCTAGATTTAATTGCATCTGCTTTTCCAGCACCGTCAATAATGATAGTATTTTCTTTGCCTACCTCAATTTTTTTTGCTTGACCAAGGTCTTCAAGTTTTATATTTTCAAGTGAAAGACCAACTTCATCTGATATTACAGTTGCCCCAGTTAAGATAGCAATATCTTCTAGCATCGCTTTTCTTCTATCACCAAAACCAGGAGCTTTTACAGCAACTGCTTTTATAATACCTCGTATATTATTAACAACAAGAGTTGCTAAAGCCTCACCTTCAATTTCTTCGGCAATAATTAGTAGTGGCTTACTTGCTTTAGCTACTTGCTCTAGAGTAGGAAGCAAGTCTTTAATGCTCGATATTTTTTTATCATGAAGAAGTACAAAAGGCTCTTCTAACAATGCAATTTGTTTGTCATTATTATTAATAAAATAAGGTGATAAATATCCTCGATCAAATTGCATTCCCTCTACAACATCTAATTCATTTGTAAGTCCAGAACCATCTTCGACAGTAATAACTCCTTCTTTGCCTACTTTATCCATAGCATCGGCGATAATTTGACCTACTGCAACATCAGAATTAGCTGAAATTGAACCAACTTGTGCAATTTCTTTTGATGTATTACATGGTTTACTTAACTTATGTAATTCATTCACTGCAGATTCTACTGCTTTATCAACACCCCTTTTTAAGTCCATTGGGTTCATCCCTGCAGCAACTGATTTCATTCCTTCGCGAATAATTGCTTGAGCTAAAACCGTTGCTGTTGTTGTACCATCTCCAGCATTATCTGAAGTTTTAGATGCAACTTCTTTTACCATTTGCGCACCCATATTTTCAAACTTATCTTCCAATTCAATTTCTTTTGCAACAGACACACCATCTTTAGTGATTGTTGGTGCTCCAAAAGATCTTTCTAAAACAACATTTTTACCTTTAGGTCCAAGCGTCACTTTAACTGCATTAGCTAATGTGTTGACTCCCTTAACCATCTTTTGACGAACATCATCGCCAAATCTTACGTCTTTAGCTGCCATTTAATTTTTCTCCAAATATGTATTTAATAATTTAAGGGTATTTATTCAACAATACCCATAATGTCCTCTTCTCTCATTACGAGAAGCTCTTCACCATCTACTTTTACTGCTTGGCCGGCATATTTTCCAAAAAGAACCTTTTCACCAACTTTTACATCAAGTTTACGGCTTGAACCATCTTCAAGAATTTTTCCATTCCCGATAGCTTGTATTGTTCCTTGATCAGGTTTTTCACCTTCAACACTTTCAGGGATAACGATGCCTGATGCTGTTGTTCTATCTTCTTCAAGACGCTTTACAATTACACGATCATGTAAAGGACGTATTTTCATGTGTAAGTTCTCCTAGTAGTTTATTCTTTAAAAAGTTAAAATTAATCTTGTCTTTAAGTAAATTTAGCACTCAATAACATAGAGTGCTAATAATAGGGACAAATAGAGACAAATTCAAGGGTAAGAGTAAAAAATAATTTATAACTAATTGGTTTTAAATAAAAATGTTTGAAAAAAAAGATTATAAAAAAGTTGCTGATACGGAGTTGAGAGTGTCGCCAATAACGCTGGGCACTATGACATTTGGAGATCAAAATAGCCAAAAAGAGGCATTTGATCAGTTAGACTATGCCTTAGACCGAGGTATTAATAGTTTTGATGTGGCAGAAATGTATCCCGTACCTCCGAAGCCTGAAACTTGCAACGCTACAGAATTAATTATCGGAAATTGGATTGAGAAGAAAAAAAGAGACGAATTAATACTGTCAACAAAAATAGCTGGACCAAGACGTTCTATTGATTGGATTAGGGGTGGACCAAAATCTCTGGACGATAAAAATATAAGTGAAGCTGTAAATAATTCATTAAAAAGAATGAAAACAGATTACGTAGATTTGCTTTATCTTCACTGGCCAGAAAGAAATGTCCCTATGTTCGGACAGTACAAATTTGAACCAAAAGATGAATATGAAAATAATAAAAAGATAGAATGGGTTTCAATTGAGAAGCAGCTAGAAAGCTTGATGAAGTTAGTTGATGACGGGAAGGTAAGGTATATCGCTTTATCAAACGAGTACCCTTGGGGTGTGATGGAATTTATTAAGGTTGCTAAAGAAAAAAAATTACCCTTAATTTGTGCAGTTCAAAATAGCTATAGCTTGATAAATAGAATCGCTGAACTAGGGTTGAGTGAGATACTTTACAGAGAAAATTTAGGATTTTTTGCATACTCACCATTAGGATTCGGGCATCTAACAGGAAAGTATATTCAGGACCCAGAATCATCTGGAAGGGTGAATTTATTTCCTGGCTATGCAAAACGATATAGTAAGCCAGGCGTAACTCCTGCTGTTGAGGATTATCTTCATATAGCAAAAGAGTCTAATTTATCTCTAACACAGATGGCATTAAGTTTTGCCTACAGACAATGGTTTGTAACAAGTACCATTGTTGGTGCCACCTCAATGAATCAATTAAAGGAAAATATATCTGCATATGAAATAATCTTAAAAGATGATATTTTAGAAAAAATTGATCAAGTACATTTAAAAAGAATGAATCCAGCCCCTTAACTTATGAAAAATAAAAAATATATTAAAGAAAGCATGAAGTATATTTGGCACCCATGCTCCCAAATGAAGCACCATGAAAAAACTCCTTTGATACCAATAAGAGAAGGTAGGGGAAGCTGGCTAATTGATTTTAATAATAAAAAATATTTAGATGTGACTAGTTCTTGGTGGGTAAATTTATTCGGGCATAATAATAAAATAATTAAGCAGCACATCACAAAACAGTTAAATAAAATTGAACATGTGATGCTTGCAGGGGTGACGCATGAAGCTGCTATTGATTTATCAAAAAAATTAAGCAAGCTTACAAAGTTAAGCCATTGCTCCTATGGAAGTGATGGGGCAAATGCCGTTGAAATTGCATTAAAAATGAGCTCTCATTATTGGAAAAGAGTAGGTTTACCAAAAAAGAATAAATTTGTTTACCTTGAGAATAGCTATCATGGTGAAACAATCGGGGCATTATCTGTAACCGATATACCCATATTTAGAAAACAGTATGCCTCGTTAATAAAGCCATATTTCTCAGTCCCATCCCCTGATCTGAGGCTAAAAAAAGCTAATAAAACATCCGAAGAATTTATTCAAGAAAAAATAAAATCTTTAAAAACATTATTTGAGAATAAGCATGAGGTTATTTCAAGTATTATTTTAGAGCCACTTGTTCAGTGTGCAACAGGTATGGGAATCTACGATTCAATTTATCTAAAAAAAGTAAGAGAATTATGCGATGAATATGAGATTCATCTAATCGTTGATGAGATTGCCGTGGGTTTTGGCAGAACAGGTAAGATGTTTGCACATCAGTACGAAAAAATTATTCCAGACTTCATATGTTTATCAAAAGGACTAACCGGTGGTTATCTTCCGCTCTCTGTAACGCTTACAACTGATAAGGTTTATTCAGCTTTTTATTCTGACAAAATGGCTGATGCTTTTCTTCATTCTCACAGTTACACAGGTAACCCCTTAGCATGTAGCGCAGCATTGGGAACTTTATCAATATTCGAGTCTGAAGACGTACTTAAGAATAATAAAATAAAATCAAATTTAATCAATAAACTAATGATTGATTATGAAAACTTACCAATTAAAAACCTTAGAAATATTGGTATGATTTGGGCATTTGAAGTCGAGAATAAAATCGATATAGATAAATTTACTGAGTATTCAATATCTAAAGGAGTTCTAATAAGGCCAATTAATAATACTGTTTATTTTATGCCACCTTATTGCATCTCTGAAAAAGAAGCTCATCACATGGTTAAGATAACCTGTGAAGCTATTAAGCAAGCCATATAGTTATGTATATCCTAAGAGTCTTAATTATATGTTTGATACCATTTTCAGTTTTTGCAGAGATTCCACTTGAATATAAAAAAATTATTAATAAATATGAAGCCTCACAAGATTCATTCACTTTCATTGTAAAGAATCTAACAAATAAATCCGAATCGTTAGTGGCACATAATGAAAAAAAATTATTTAATCCTGCATCATTGGTTAAAATAATCTCAACCTTCATAGCTGTAAAAGAATTAGGACCACAATTTAAATGGCAGTCAGATTTTTTTCATAATGGAGACATTATTGGAGATACTTTAGATGGAGATCTAATCTTCAAGGGAAGAGGTGATGCTACTTTTTCAATCACCAATCTTGAAAGCTCAATAAGAAAAATCCAACGCAATGGGATAAAGAATATAAAAGGAGATTTAATTCTAGACCTAAGTTACTTTGGATTAGCTCCAAAAGAAAAGCTATTTGATAATGACCCAATGAGAGCCTACAATGCTTTGCCCAAACCAGTCGTTATTCAAAGCAATACTATGAATTTTGTATTTGCTATGAAAGGCAGTAAGTTAAATATTGAATCTAACCCTGACCTAAAATACATAATGGTTAAAAATAATATCAAAATTACAAATGACAGATGTATTGATTGGAAAAGTAAATTAGACTACCGAACTGAAAAAAAAGATTCTAACTTTAAGATTATTTTTGGTGGAACATTTAGCCGTAAATGTGGCACAAAAGGAATCAATTTAACAGTTCTAAATGATGAAGACTATTTTTATAGAATTTTTAAGCAGACATGGAATGCTAATGGCGGAAAATTTAGTGGTAATTTGCAGCTGACTTATATAAAAGATGCTAATCGGAAAGTTTTATATAGTCATAATTCAAAACCATTGAGTGAAATAATAAGAGATGTAAATAAATATAGCTTAAACCTTATGGCAAGAAACACCATGTTGACCATTGTGGCAGAGGATAGTGATTTACTCGTCTTAGAATCTTCGGTAAATAAATATGTGAATAGATGGTTTGATAAGAATAGCCTATTGCACAATGGATTATTTATTGAAAATGGTGCTGGGTTATCAAGAAATTCCGCTTTAACTTCTGAGCAGCTTTTGTTGTTTATGGAAAAGATATATCATAATCCTTTGATGCCTGAAATGCTTTCATCTTTGCCAATATCTGGAGTAGACGGGACCCTAAGAAGAAGAATGAATTATTCATCTTTTAAAAATTCTGGGCATTTTAAAACTGGATCAATGAGGAATGTGAATGCAATCGCAGGTTTTCTATTGGATAAAAATAAGGAAATGAAGATTTTTATTTTTATTATGAACGATTTAACAGCTAAGGATTCTCATAGATTGCAGGAGGCTCTTATTACTCAGGCATTTAAATAATTAAATTAGGACGTAACTATGTATAAAAAAATATGGCTAGTATTAATATTAATGATGTACTTTACAAATAGTTTTTCGATCGAAATAACAACAGGAGATACAAAAAAAATGGATGAAAAAATTCAAGAATTGGTTATAGAAGATACTAAAATTGGTGAGGGCAGGGAATCCGAGAAAGGTTTAAGTATTTCTGTTCATTACACTGGGTGGATTCTTGATGCATCAAAGTCAGATAAAAAAGGTGATAAGTTTGACAGCTCTCTTGATCGGAAACAGCCTTTCATTTTCGTTCTTGGAGTTGGCCAAGTTATTAAAGGTTGGGATCAAGGCTTCGATGGTATGAAGATTGGTGGTAAAAGAACTATCTTGATTCCTTCTGAGATGGGTTATGGGAGTAGGGGTGCTGGTAATGCAATCCCACCCAATGCCGACTTAATATTTGAGATTGAATTGTTAGAGATTTTATAAGTGAAAGCGACAATAAAATGGCTTGATGGCGTAAGTTTTGAAGGAGGCTCTGAGTCAGGCCATTCAGTTGTTATGGATGGAGCACCTGAGTCTGGTGGTAAAAATGATGGCATGAGACCAATGGAGATGATGTTGCTGGGTCTGGGTGGTTGCACATCCTATGATGTTGTCACTATTTTAAAAAAATCACGGCAAGATGTAACAGATTGTAAGGCTGAAATAAGTGCAGAAAGATCAGAGAATATTCCTAAAGTTTTTACAAAGATTCATATTCATTTTATCCTAGAAGGTAAGGCTCTAGATGCATCAGTGGTCGAAAGGACAATCAACTTATCTGCCACAAAGTATTGTTCTGCCTCCATTATGCTTGAAAAATCAGTAGTAATTACCCACGATTTTGAGATAGCAGAAAAGTAGATAATAGATTTAAAAACCCTGTAAAGACTATAGAGTTCATGTAATTTACTACAAATTAGTGAGTTGTGGTAAGAAAACAACAATTGAAAAATTCTTTAAAATCAATAGCTTAAGAATTTAATCTTAATCGTAATGAGAATCTTAATCGTAATGAGAATGATTCTTATTTACTTTCATAAGATTTATTATTATAATAAATCAACGTACGAAATAACCTGGGAAATTACTAGTACTTTTTTTATAACATTTCAAGGAAATAATAATAGTGAATATTAAAAAATCATTAAAAGGTCTAGTAGCCATAGCTATTGCGGGTACATTGTCAGCTAATGCTGTCGCTGCTCCAACCAATGCTGAAATTTTTGACATGATGCAGGAAATGAAAAAAGAGCTAAAAAATCTTAAAGCTGAAAATAATGCA
>Ga0209816_1002699_pt1 | contig 12459 bp, 16 predicted proteins | sample CoawatmetaG01DNA_FD_187509 | JGI IMG/M metagenome (GOLD analysis project Ga0209816, IMG submission 187509) | Marine microbial communities from the West Antarctic Peninsula - Coastal water metaG017-DNA (SPAdes) (version 2) | ecosystem: Environmental > Aquatic > Marine > Coastal ... | reverse complement strand
GCCGGGGGTTGCTCTTCGCCAGCCGGGGGTTGCTCTTCGCCAGCCGGGGGTTGCTCTTCGCTACCCGGAGGTTGCTCTTCTGCCCCTGCCTCTTCTGCCTCGGCTGCTTCTCTAGCTGCTTTTTCTTCCGGTGTTTCTTCTTCCGGTGTTTCTTCTTCTGGAGGCGGAAGCTCATACTCAGGCTCTCCCGGATCAGCCTCAGGCTCTGGGAACTCATTAGGTAACGCATTAATAGGAATTCTACCGAAACCCGGAATGTCAACAAACTCAGGTGGAAAAAACGGGTTTCCGCTACTATCCTCTACTTGAGTGTCTCCAGTTAAATCAGCGTCGCCATTAAGCAAGTTTTCGTCTGCTTGTGCTTGTGCTGCTGCCGTTTCTTCTGCCCACCTTGCGTTAATTTCTTCTTGTGTTTCACCTGTCTCTGGATGCCTAGACCCCGGCTCAGGCCACACAGGTGCAAAAGTTTCTTCGGTATCTAAATTTTCTTTTATGTCAGCCTTGTTAGGCGACAAACCCATATCTTCCATTTCTGTTACAATAAAATCAGCCGCTGCCTCAGAATCAGGTTGATTTAAAGATTCTTCATAAATTTCAACTAATTTGTTGTTTATAAACTCAAGGTACGATATGTCTGGTGTTGCAATACTCCAACCCACCCCGTTTGCATCAAAAAGACCATCAAAAATTGTCTGTGCACCGGGGAAATAAAAATCACCTGCTGCTTTAGCAGCTTCCAAATCATATGGAGTAAGCGTCATCAGAACACCACCGAAGAGACTATAGTCACTACACAGGTAAGCGAAGCACCTACTACCAACCACGCCAGCTTCTCCCATCGAGCAGAGTGATCGTTAGTAGCTTTCTTTAGTTCTCTAAGCTCTACAGTGGCTTCAGCCCAGCGTTCGCCACAGGCTTTCTCGTGCTGTGCTATACGTTCTAAAGCTTCTAGGGCCACGTCTAAGGCTTTTTCTACGCTGCTCTTATTAGTCATCTACAAGCACTCTTATTTATCACGGCTGACTTTCTTAATTTTTTCTGCTGATCTCATAGCGCCTAACCCTAACATACCCATCAGCACAGGCATCATAGTTGCTGTGTCAATGAGTGGGATAGTAACAGTAGAGTCAAACAGTGCTAACGTAAAGTTAGCCACAGGGATTACAATGAAGTTCCCTGCCATACCTAAAACGCACACCCAGCCTACTGCTGGCCTCCAGCCGCTGACAAAAAGAGAGTTAGAAGCAGCTTCTACTTTGTTTACTTCTAACTGTCCTTTGGCAAGCTCTTGTGCATGACGTTCAGACATAGTGGCTATCTGATGCGCCAGAGCGTTTTTCTGGTCCTTGTCTTCTATGAACTTATCCAGTAAACCCGCTACAGGACCAATTAGCGACTGAATCATAACAAGGCAGTCAGTGTTATACTAAGGATGGCTGCTATTCCCGCCACAGTTAAAGCTCCTAATACAACGGGTGTGACACTTTCAATAAACTTCAGCACTGCTACTCCAATTTTTTCTAAGATGTTTGTCATTATGTTTCCTTATGTTTTTGTTCTATAAACTTAAGAATTTCTTTTGTTTGTTTTGCTATGAGGTCTGTTTGGCTTTTTATAGCCTTACGTTCAAACTTTATTCTATGGTACTGTTGTGCTGTTTTTTCACTCATCTTGTTTTAACTCAGGGATTTCGTCTCTGTATTCGTGGTAGTGGTCCCAGCAATTCTTACGAGAAGAAAACGATTCTTCGGTTTCTCCTGCCACAGCCTTCTTACAATAGCTGTTTATTTTTCCATTTCCGGGTTCAAACACTAGTAGAACTAAACCAAAAATAACAGAAAGTGCAATGTCCATGTTTTCTTTACTACCTCTTAATTAAAAAGTGATGTGTCGTTGTTAACCATTTTAGGTACACAATAAGCAGCTATGTTTTCTTGCCACTTGTACGTTCTTTTGTTTGGACCTACTTCACCTGTTTCTATAGCACTGGCGTACTTGTTACATTCGTATACGCTTTGGAACAACATATCTGGTGTGCTACTTAACACCCCGTCAATCATTACTACTAGTAGGAAAGCCAGTACCATTGTTATTCTTGTCTGTACATCCATATTCCAGCTACTAAGAAAGCCATAAAACAAACCCAAGCAAACACTACAGTCCCTACTAACTTCATTGTTTTCTTAAACTCAGCCCTGCGTTTTCGTATGATCTTGAGTTCTTTTTCGTGGGCGTACCTGCTTTCCTCCATGCGTCTTTTGATGCTTGTGTAGAGATCAAACTGTCCCTGCATCATGCAGATGTCTTTCAACTGCTGGTCAAAGTTGGCTAACTGTCTTTTTGCTGACTCCATTTTTAGCGCGTCTTTGTAAGACATCGCGCCAGCTTTGGCTTTCTCTACTTCGTTGTATTTTTCGTCAGCTTCTGCCCAGTTTCCTAGTATGCTATCTAAGTTACCCTTTCCTTCTTTAATAGTCTTTATGCCATCATTTAAAGCCTTTAAAGCACTAAGGACAGCTACAACTTCCCCGATCATTAATCAGACTCAGGCCAGTTCTGTGCGTTCATAACAACTGCTAGTGCATCAACATTAGCTGCATCAGTAATTGCTGTTTTAAGCCTTGCGTATTCTGTGATGACTGCTGCGCGGTAAGTAACGGTTGCGTCTGGTATAGCTACTTCACGCTCTGCGAGACGTATAACCATCCAATCTGTCGGTGCTAGTGCGCTATTAGCTTGAGACTTGATCTGGTTCTTAAAGTTATATTTTAGGCCGCGAGTGATTAGCTTCTCGCTTGTATCTACCATTTTACCCGCTGGCCTACCTTCGCCGTTATCAAAGTTAGGGTCTAGCACCTGCACAAACAACTGATTGCCGTCAGCGTCTTTAGCGTCAACATCCTCAACAGCCATTGCGGTGTTTGTGAAGCCTTGTGTAGCTACACCGTCTACAAGCGTTACATCGCCTTGCGTGACGTAGTAATACTTGCGGTCTTTTTGCTCTGCAAGGACAATATCTTGTAGACCATTAGCTGTCTTGAAGTCGCTGTCAGCTACTCCTGCTGGAAAGCTGGTGTTTGGAAACAACTGCTTTAGCGTACCTGTAGATATCGCCCCATCCTTAATCTGTGCGTACATTATTTTCTCCTGTTATCGGGCTGTGGCGGTTTTGAAAGGTGACTCAGCGAAGGCCATGAAAAAATAGGTTGCATTATTACTATTAGCGTAACTACCACTAGCTCTAATTTTAAACCCATTACTCAATATATCTACACTTGCTGCATCAACGTCTGCGGCATTTGTATTTGCAGCTAAAATTTTTGATGCAACATTTAATGGATCCCTTTTGTTGTCAAAAATGTTCCAGTTCAAACCGCTAGCAGAAGTTAGTTTAATCATCACCCAAGCTGGCTTGAAACCCGTAGAAATAAATGGCCCATCTGCATTTCCATTGCCGGTGTAACTGCCGATTTTACTGAAGCCCGGTTTTGAGGCAAAGCAGTAAGCTACACTTGCATCGGCTTCACTTTGATAAAAAAGTGTTGACGTTGGTGCAGTTAAAGTGCTGTTTGATTTTGCAGCAGTTGTATTTAATGAAAGATAATCAAAGCTCCCATCAATTGCAGTAGTGTAAACCCACCAGTTACGAACTGATGCTCGTGACTTAATAATAACTACATCAGGGGCAACATTTAGTCCGTGTCCTACAGATACATTAGATGATCCATTTCCTGTATAAGTCACAATACTAACCCCAGCCGCTTGGTTTGCGCTTGTTGCTGTCGAGTTTATTGTCCCGTCTGTGTTTTGTGACCCTGACCCGTTGGCTTTCCAGTTCCAAGAAACATAGTTCTCGCTACTGTTGTTTAAATCGTTTGAATTTCCGTCAATCACAAAGCCATTTGAATTTACGGCAGAAACTTTATTTGTACCGCTGCCCAGCGATGCTTCGGCATCAGTTGCGTTGGTAAACAAAGCCTTTGTTGTTGATCCAATACCCCTGACAGCATCCATTAAATTGTGGTACGAAGTCGCGCTTCTGTTTTTAATCCAAACAAAATCAGGTTGGAAGCCAACTCCCGTTACTGTTTGCGTTTGCCCCGCGCCCGCATACACCACCGTATTAAACTGCGCTGACGGCAGGGCAATGGCTGGGTCTGGGAGGTTGGCGGTTGATAGGGCTACATAGCCAGATGGTGGTGTGTAAGCAAGAGTCTTTTGACCAAAATTAATCTCTGCTGTTACACCTCCTGAATTACCAGAATCACCGGCAGCAAACGTAACATTCTTTAAATCCGCGCTTGTTGCAGTGTACTGAAGACTATTATTCTTGTACCACTTAACTGTGGAATTGTCATAGTCTATTGCGACTGCAATGACATCATTAGTTGTAAATGTTGCGGGAGCAGAACTAAGGACGTTAGAGCCGTTATAATAAATGTTGCCGCTGTAAACGTAAGCCATGTTTTTAGTTGACCCGTCAGGAAGCCATGTGCTATTTGTTGTTGCCATTGAAACATCTCTAACGCCGTAGTTTCCATTGGCTCCGTTGGTTGTTCCTTTAAACTCTGCATAGTATTTACCGCTTGTAGGTACAATTGTGGCAGTAGAAGTGCCGTATCCTGTAGATGGCGTTACAATTTTTAAGTTCCCTTCGCTGAACGTATTACTTACTGATCCTGTGTAAAGAGGATTTAACGTAGCAAAGTTATTCGTAGGCGAGTCGGTTACAACGTCAGAACTCAGTAGGTTAGTTGGAGTAAAGTTATTGCCTTGCCCAGAGGCGTCAGACGGAAAGGAGGTTACTGAGCTTGCGAACGGCTGAAGCACTGAATATGCTACTGCACCGGCTGCCGTTAAAGTTGGCCCGACAATAGAATTAATCCCGCCGTTCATCAACAATTTAGTATTTGTAATGTTTGTCAGTGGTGCAGTTGAAGGAGTAAAGTTACCTGTATAAACAGCCGATCCTTTAACTACACGAAGATTGCTTATATTCCCAAGGTACGACAGGGCAGGATACCCTGCAACATAATTAGCATATCCAATCCGCAAAAGATCAGTACAGTTATTAATTGTCCCTGAGTTGGTGACTGTTTGACCGTAAGCCGTACCATCTACATAAAGAGTCGTAGTGTTACCACTTCTGACGGCAGCTATATGATACCACTCGTTTAAACCTGAATTGGTAATAGCATCCCCAATCCCCGCCACATTTGAGTTGCTAGAACCATTTTTAAACTCAAACCGCCATTTATTGGCCCCGTCTAAGCATAGAAACCAAGCTATATTGCTTCCTACATAATCTGCCCAATGGCTAACGATAGCTTGAAAACCTAACCTCGTAGGATAAACCCACGCTTCGACCGTAAACTCTCCGCTTCCAAAATCCCAATCTGCGCTATCGGGGGCAGTAAGAACAGTGTTGTCGTTAAAGTACGCTGAACCTCCATTACTATCCTTAAACGGCAAGTAAAAGCCATTAGTCCCGTAGCTACCGCCTGTGTATTCTTTTGGTATCCATTGCCCTGTGTCTTCGTTGGTTTTGCCAAAGGAACTAGGAGTAAGCGCAGTGCCGTCAATGAAGTGGACTTCAGCCAAATAACCACCAATATTAAGATTTGCCGCATTGTTAAAACCATTTCCAACGGTATGCTCTAGTGTGGTGTTAACAAAACCATCATAGTTTTGAGCAGGGTATGTTTCAGTTGCAAAAGAAGTTTCTTGGACTCCGTTAACGTAAAGTTTTAATCGGTTAGACGCTGTGCCTTGAGTTGTGTCAACCGCTAAAAAAATGTGATACCAAGCTCCAAAATCACGAAATAGCCTGTTTGTATCTAATCTCCATTTAGTTGAAACGGAATAATCGTAATCGTGTATTAAAAGCTTATCCTCATAAAAAATCATGTAAGAATGGTCACTGTTGCCGTCAGCGGAAAAAAGAAAGTAATGTTGGTTGCTCGCCGAACTTGTTTCTGATCTTTTAACCCAGCCGCTCCATGTCCAAGTTTTTCTGTTACTAGCAGAACTGGGGGTACGAACTAAAGCCCCTGAACCTGCATGGTCATATATCAACGACTGCTCTATCTCAAGCGGCTCTGCAACAGCACCACTACCCATCAGTATTTTTTTAGAAACGGTACTCATTAGGACATCACCTGACCGGCTGTAAATCCGTAGTAGGTTGTACCACCGTCTACCGTGTAGAACACAAAGATGTCTACAGCGTCGTTAGTAGTCGTGAGTGTCGGGGCCGTGTCTGAAGCCCACTTGATGCTTGAGTTCCACGTTATTGTTCTAGCGGTTGAGCCTTGAATGATCCTAAGTGTAGCTGCGGATACTTTTCCAGACGCTGCTGGGTTGGTAAACGATATGGTAGTGTTTTCCGTTAAGTCATGGCTGAAGTTACCAGCCGTTCTAAGGTTTAGTGAAACAACATTAGAGCTAGAAGTGACTGCTGCGTACTCTTCGCTAAAGCCGTTGTCGAGCGTTATGACTCCGTTAGCATCTGCTGTGACCGCTTTACTTGCGGCTGTCAGGCCAAGGGTAGCTATGTCTAAGTAGTTGAGTTCTGCTGTAGTAGCCGTTACACCATCGAGGATGTTAAGTTCTGTAGCCGTAGAAGTTACACCGTCGAGGATATTTAACTCAGCGGCGGTTGATGTAACACCATCAAGGATGTTTAGTTCTGCCGTGGTGCTTGTAACGCCATCAAGAAGATTAAGCTCTGTGAAGGTAGATGTAACTCCATCTAAGATGTTTAACTCAGCCGCTGTAGTAGTAACTCCATCGAGTATATTAAGTTCCGCAGCGGTACTCGTTACACCGTCAAGTATGTTCAGCTCTGCTGTTGTAGACGTTACTCCGTCAAGAAGATTAAGCTCAGTAGCGGTTGAAGTAACTGCCACATCTTCATTAATCTTGGGTGAAGTAAGGGTCTTGTTGGTCAGTGTGGTTGTGCTGCTGGGAGTTACGCTAGAAACACTGCCATCGACATAGGCTTTGATGCTCTGTTGGCTAGCAATGCCTGTTGCACTGTCGCTTGCAAAGTTATTTTCATCTAGGAAATCTTTGCCGTCTAAGATGTTTAGCTCTGCTGCGGTGGACGTTACTCCGTCCAAGATATTAAGTTCAGCAGTTGTACTTGTCACTCCGTCAAGAATGTTTAGCTCTGCTGTAGTAGAGGTCACTCCATCTAAGAGATTAAGCTCTGTAAAAGTGGACGTAACACCGTCTAGGGTATTAAGTTCAGCAGTGGTTGCTGTGACTCCGTCAATTAAATTTAATTCTGCCGCAGTTGCTGTAACACCATCTAAAATATTTAGTTCAGCAGTAGTGCTTGTAACTCCGTCCAGAATGTTTAATTCGGAAGCGGTAGAAGTAACGCCATCTAAGATGTTGAGTTCGGCTGCGGTACTAGTCACACCGTCCAGTTTGTTTAATTCAGCAGCGGTGCTTGTTACACCGTCTAGTATGTTTAATTCGGCTGCTGTAGAGGTAACACCATCTAAGATATTTAACTCTGCTACAGTAGACGTGAGTGCGGTTGTTCCGTCGTTTAGTGTTGCGTAGGTTACTGTACCGCTAAAAGTAGGCCCAGCGGAGTTAGCTTTGGTTGCTATGGCTGTTACAATGTTATCAAATTCGGTTTCAAATTCCGCGCCTTTAATAATCTTACCGCTGTCTCCAGAGGGTAAGCCATCTTTGGCTGCAAAGTCCGTGGTCTTTGTATAATTAGACATTAGCTAGATTCCCTCAAGCAATAAAAATAAGGACAAAAGTGGGGGTCCGAAGACCCCCGTAAAAGTCCGTTACTCAGCAATAGCGAGAACGAAACCAGCCTCAGGACGATACACCTGAACTCCATACAGGCAATCAGCCGTAAAGAGAGTTGAGAGGTATTCCTGCTTGTACTGGGTTTGTGAACGTACTGACTGTTGCTCTGCAAGGACGATAGCGTCTTTGTGGAAGAGCAGGGCAGCACGAGTGTCGATAGCTGATGCGGAGTTATCCCCAGCGGCTTCGATAGTAGCACAGTTAGCAGACACGTACACGTCTACGCCGTACAGATTACCAATAAGACCAGAGTTTACCGCCTGACCACTTACGAAGTCAGAAGATACATATCGGTCAATACCCATAATCGTGTTACGAACAGAAGGAGGGATAACAAGCACACGATTATCCATCGGTACGTTATTATCATCAAGCTTCTGAATCATGTTGCGGAAGAACGCATCAGTAAAGATGTCAGCAGCAACCGCTGTGTCATCTGTGTACTGAGTTGTTGTACCGCCGTCGTTAAAGAAACAACCTGTGTGCTGGTAGTCAGTAGGCGCAACAGCAGCAGCAAATACAACTGCACCGCCATTACCAAAACCAGTACCACAAGAGTGCAGGTCAGTGTCAATCTTAGTAGAAAGAGCATAACCAGCGTCTTCAGTGTAAAACTGACGCAAGCTGTTAAGAGCCTGTACTTCAACAATGTCTTCGACGAGTCTTGAGTATTCAAAGTGTCGATCAATGTCAACAGTCAGTTCGCCCTCAGTGTTTGCAATGATAGTAACCGCTGTATCAGCAGCCTTAGCATTCGCATCACCACGGACAGGCTTAGGAATATGGAGCTTATCGCCCTTCTTCCCGTTCATGCCAATCTTCTTGACAAGAGGAGCTAGTTTAAGGTTCTTTTGATAAGCAGCAATAATTTCATCGGACCAGATTTCTGGTATGAATGTAGCCGCTTCTGTTTTTGCAGTGTTGCCCCCTGCACCGGGATATGTGGCAGTAGCCATTAGTCAATCTCCTAATAGATTATTTGACTCGACCCTCTGCGTAAGCTGCTAGTATCTCTTCTGATATAGCTTGGTAACGCTCAGGGTCTGTTCTCATTAGTTTTATAATGTCGGCCCTACGATATATTTTTCTACGGTTTCCTTCAGCACTGCCTTGTGCGCTACCTGTGTTAGCTGCTTTAAGTTGCTGCTTACGCGCCTGTTTTTCAACTACGGCGGTCTGCTGTGCAACGGTCTTGCGTTCTTTCCATAAGGAAAAAAGTTCATCAGCAGCTTCGGAATTGAATTGCTGGTCAGCTTCTACAAATAACTGAGTCCTAATCTTAGAAGCCTTAATCCAATCAGCAAACTTCTCATCCTTGAGAATGTCCTGCATGTCCGGGTGCTTGCTCTGAAGCGTTGCCAAAGACGTTTGCTTTCTGTACTGAGTTGAATAAGCTTGTGCTTCCTTAATCTTAGGATGGTTCTCAATTGCACGATTAACGGCTGCTTGAGGGTCCGTAAAGTAATCTATATCTTCTTCAGGCTCAACGTATTGTTGAGGTGCTGTTTGTTGTGGTTGACTAGTTATGTAGTCATCTACAACTTTACGAAGCTCTCCTACTTCAGAAGACTGACGGCCTAAAAGCTTCTCAGCTTCTTGGTGCATCTGTACAACTTCTTCCAGAGACTTACTTTGGTACTTCTCTGGTATTGTAGGTTGATCTTGAGGTTGTTCAACGTCTTGTTGAATCTCTTCTACTTCGTTTGTCAGGTCTTCTGCGTTTTCCTCTTCAGGTGGCAGATCAACTAACGTCGCTCTTGACATATTAAAACTCCGTGATTAAATCATTGTGGAGATTGAGATTTACTACCTGCTTGCTCGTGTTCTTTTACCCACCTAATGTGTCTACCGGGGAAATCCCCACTAGAACCATCAAGTATAAAAGCCGGGGCAGATAAGGTTTTTGTAGCCATGCTGCCACAACCGCACCTACTGGTTGTAGTACCATTAGTTACAAATTTTTCAAATACGCATCCACATTCACAGCGGAAATCGTAAACTTTATACATCTTCTTCTTCCTCTTCAGCTTGCTCTCTAGCTACTATAATGCTATCCTCTAAGGTTATTATAGTGGCAAAAGCGGCAATTTGCCCTTTGCGAAAGAATAGTTCTTCTACATCTTTTACTGACCTTACGTCAGAAAGGTCTTTTGAATTGTCAACAAGTTCCTCTAAGAGTTGTTTGAAACCTTCGTTGTTAAAGAGTTTATTGTAGTTATTGAAGTAGGTTTCAAGCTCAGGAGTCATTGTTTCCCTTATGTTTAACTATAGTTATATTTTAGCATATTTTTCAACAGAAGTCAAGCTTTTTGTTTATCTCTTGCCTTTACCTGTTTTTGCTGCTTTTTTGAATGATTTTGCACTAGGTGCGCCTGTAGACCCAGCTTTACGCATTCGTTCTCCTGAACCCGCAGCGATACGCTTACGTTTTGCGTGTATGTTCGAGTAGAGTCCTTGTTTTGTCATTACTTGTAACCCATCGTTCTTGTGGGTTTTTTCTTCTTTTTGGGTTTTTTCTTAGGGGTGGGACGGGTGTAACTGGTTTTATTACCATAGTTCATTGCTTTTTCCTTTGCTTTTTTAGACAAGTCATCTAAATGAAATAGTTGTACGGAAGTTGTTCCGTGTGTTTTACCTGTGTGTACTTCACCGTTAGGCATTTTATGAGTACCACCTGTGTACAACGTACCGTCACGTTTGTAATGATTAACGCCTTTAGACAAAGATCACCTCCTACCATTTTTTGCAAGACCAGTACCTTGCCGTGAGTTTACTGGGTGGGCTGGTGTCACACTTGTGACGCGCCCTGAAAGACTTACGCCTCGCTGGTTGGTCTTTCTTAATCGTCATGTTAGCGTCACCAAACCGTATGGTTTTAGTCTGGTCACCTTGTTTAGCTACCACGACAAACTTCTTAGTCTTATGACTTGGAGTCCTTTTTGGTTTGTTGTACGCGCTTACCCCCGCTCTTGCTAGTTTTGGGTCCTTGCTCTTTGGCATTACATAACTCCTTGATCTGGTGTTCTAGCTTGTCTAGGCGGTCCAACAGGGGCTGGAGTTGGTTGTACGTTTGTCTGAGTAGGCCCTGAAGTTCGTTGTCGGTTAGCATTAGTTTTACCTTTGATTTCTTGTTGTTTGAGGAGAGTGTCAGCAACGCGCATACGTCGCTCAAACTCTTTATCATCAGAATCGCCTTCGCGTAAGTTTCTAGTTACAGCGTTGATACGATCTATTTCTAACTCTTTTGGTATTGAGTCAGCTTCTACAGCTAACTTAACTGCTCTTGCAGAGGATTCCTTAGCCTGTGCAGACAGCGCAGCGGTTTGTGACTGTTGGAACTGTAACTGTGATTGTTGTACAGCCTGTTGAGCCTGCTCTGCCTGAGGATCAGGTTCCATAGCTTTCTGCATCGCTGCTAACAAATCTTCCCGATTAGACAAGTTCATGTTTTCAATAATAGACTGAATCAGTGTGTTGTACAGCGGTGAGTCTTTCTGCATAGTCTGGAGTAGTTGCACAAGCTGAGTAACCTCATATTCCCTAGCCATAATGCCCAAAGTACTACTGGCATTAAACTTGTAGTCAGCTACGGGGTAGTTCTCAGGGTCAAACTGCATGTAGCGGTAAGCAGCCTTCTTCACAAAAGGAAGCAAGAAAGACTGTTGGAAGTTAATCAAGGTACGCTTGTGGCGCTTAATGATAGCCCCTAGCGACATTGAGATGCCAGCAGCCGTGGCTTCACCGTTAACCTGTCCTGCGATACCCGCTGAGTCTACAGCCCCTGTAGCCTGTTGTACCATCTGCTGTAACGCACCGGCTTGAGCAAAGGTAATCTGGTCTACCTTACCAAAGTTAAACGGTTGCAGTACTTCTCTGGGATCACCGCTGGTTAGTATTATCTTACCGGGGCGTATCTCAGGTTTAGCGCCTCTAGGTAACCTAGTGGCGTCTATGGCTAACATGGGGTGTACTGTAAGGCTCAGAGCGTCTATCCTAGCTCGTAACTCTGTGTCAAGAGCTTTCTGCGAGTTGTAACCTTTTTCACATACACCACGGCCCCAGAACCTGCCGGGAACTACGTCCCACGAAAAAGCTATAATGGGACGGTCCTGCATCATGTAAGGGTTAGCCTCTGCCTTTAACAGGACACCACCGTTAGCAACTACTATGACTGCTTCAACGTACTTAGATTTATTCTTTGTTTCTTCTGTTTCTTCTGTTTCGTCTAAGTCAACTAACTCTTCTTCATCTTCCTCACCGTCGTCTTCTGAAGAGCTTTCAAGAAGTTCTCGTGGAACTAGACCGTAGTACTTGGTTAGTCTGACTTTCTCGTCGTTGTACATTGTCAGGTCTTGGTCAGGCTCTAGTTCTGTGTCTGGAGACGCTGTGCCAACGTGTACGTCACGGTACACACCCTGTTCCTGCAAAAGCTCTACATGGTGTAAGCTAACGAACTCGTCGATAGCAACGCCCATAGCGTCCTCTACGTTAGTAGCTACAGGGTCAATTAGGAAGTTCTGGGGTAGTATAGGCTTGAGTTTAACTTTTACTGTTTCTTTGATGTTAACACCGACAGCCTGTAAGTCACCACCCATGATGGGCTGAGTTGCCGGGACCATCTCT
>Ga0209816_1002697_pt1 | contig 12461 bp, 7 predicted proteins | sample CoawatmetaG01DNA_FD_187509 | JGI IMG/M metagenome (GOLD analysis project Ga0209816, IMG submission 187509) | Marine microbial communities from the West Antarctic Peninsula - Coastal water metaG017-DNA (SPAdes) (version 2) | ecosystem: Environmental > Aquatic > Marine > Coastal ... | reverse complement strand
GCTAATACTATTGAAGAACCAGTTGAAGCTGTAAAATCTGTAGGGTCTAAGTGAACACCATTTAAATATACATCTAAATATAAAGGGTCATAAGCTAAAGTATTACTACTTGCATCTGAACCTGAAAAAGTTGTTTGGTTATTTGTTGCTACATATTTAAATCTAGCTGAAGTTCCATTAATAGAACTACCTGCAGACTGGAAGCCTGAAGCACCATAAACTTTTAAAATATTGTTTGTACTGTCCCACCATAAATCTCCAGTATTAAGTGAACTAGTTGGTGCTGAACTTGAAATTCTATAAATATTAGCAAAGTTATTTATTGAAGCTAAATTAGTTACAACTGTAGAAATATTAGAGTTAGCACCTGCAACTGTATTAATATTTGCTATTGCACCACCTACTGCATTTATATTTGTTGAATTACCATTTACAGTATTAATTGCTGAAGACATTCCTGCAACTGTAGTTACATTAGCTTTTATATTTTCTACTGCAGATATATCAGAAGCAATACCTGCAACTGCTGTTATGTTTGAATTTGCTCCTGCTACAGTATTAATATTTGAATTATTTCCTGCTACTGTATTTATATTGGAAGCATTTCCATTTACTGTACCAATCGCTGAACTTAAACCTGCTACTGTATTTACATTTGCAATAGCTAGTCCAACTATATTTACATTAGCAATATTAGTTCCAACTGTATGAATTTCTGAAGTACTTTCATTTAAATCATCTGCAACTGTTTCTACTTCACTAACTGCTTCTGCTAAATCATTTGCTACTGCAATTACTTTTGCAATATCTCCTGCTACTGTGTTTACATTAGCTATAGAACCTGCAACTGTATTAATGTTTGAAGCATTTGAGTTTACAGAATTAATATTACTAGCATTTGAATTGACAGTATTAATTGATGAAATATTTGAAGCTACAGTTGTTAAAGCTGTTTTGTTAGCTGTCGATAACCAAGTGTTTTCTAAATAAGTTTTATTAACTGCATCATTATTATTAGTAGGATTTGCTACATTCTTAATTACTTTAGATTGAGCATCAAACTTATCATCTGTACCTATAGTCATTGCTGACTGGTTACTGTCTGATGTTTCTTGTGCTATAAAAAAGTTTTGGTCTGCTGATTGGTCTAAGTCAGCTTCAGTTAAAACTGAACCATCTGTGAAATCAACTAATCTTGCATCTGTAGGTGTTTGTCTTTCTAATCTAATAACTGCTGAGTTAGCAGGTGCAGAAGTAAATGTTAATGTACTTCCTGAAATAGTAAATGCTGTATTTGATACATTGTTTATAAATGCTTTTACATGTGAACTGGCAATATACGAAAATGGTAAAGCGTAGCCTGTTGTACTTCCATTACCTGTATAGGTTACTTGTGCTAGATATGACATTTATTAATAATTCCTTAAAATTTGTAAAGTCTCTTTTAGAGACTTGTTTGTTCTATTCTCATTAGTGATTGCTGATTTGTTAATATTTTGCTTACCAATATCTATTGTTAAGTTTCTGTTTTTGTCGTCTTTATGTTTAAACAATGCCCACTCTGTTCTGAATTTTGCTTCAGCTTTTGTTTTATACTCTGCATAAACTTGTGCTATTCTTGTGTACTTTCCACCCACATCAGAAATTCCTTTATCTGTTTTAAGTGGTGCAGTTAGTCCTTGATATTCTTCTGATTGAATAACTTGCTCTAGTTTTTGTTCTAAAGTCATGTCTTCAATTAAAGTTTCACTTAGTAAAGTATTAAGTCTCCAGTAAGCTGATTTACCTTTGTATTCATATTCTGTGTAATCAACATTATTTTGATACTTCTTTAAATTTTCTGGTGCTTTACCTAATCTTAAAATTTCTTCTGCAACAATTCTTCCTTCTTCTAAAGGTGTTGCTGTAATTGGAGAGATTAAATTATTAAATAATCTTTCAATATTTCCTTCTTTATTAAAATGAGGATTACCCATAAAATTAAACTTAGGTTCTGCAGGGTCGCCCATACCAGTTCTTTTCTTAACTTGTTCCATGAATGTAGTTGCATCTCTTAAATACTTATCGTTAAGAATTTTAGATAAAACATTTGGATAATAACTTCCTATTTTATTAGTAAAGTATCTTTTAACTGCTCTGTCATCTTGACTATAAACAGCTTCCACAATTTCATGCACTGTTTGTAAATATGTTTTACTTAAAATATTATCTTTTAATGCACCAAATACTGCTTTACCTGCAATTAAACTTTTATCTCCCATTGATATAGGATTGTTTTCTGATTGATTAAATAAAAACAACTGCATGTCTGCACCTAATCTTTCAATTTCTTTTTGTGTCAATTTTTGATAGTTCGTAGAAATATCTGCAACGATACCAAAGAAAGCTCCATAAGGGTCTAATCTACCAAATGGTATTTGAACTCCATTAATTATAAATGAATAAGGTTTAAAATTTAGTTCAGATTTTTTAAATCTCATTAATTCACTATCTGTATATTTATCTAAAATTCTGCCTTTACCTGTTTCTATGTCATCAACTTTATTTGTTGCTGAACTCATCATTCCCATTTTTTCAAATATAAATGCTGAACTAAATAACATTGTTCCCATTGCCATTTGACCTCTTGCTTTTGCAATCATTTTTGGGTCGTTACTTTGACCTAAAACATGTTTCCATCTGTAAGGTAATGGTATTGGACTTCTGTCCACTACTGATTTAGCTAATTGAAATGGTGTTCTAATAAATGGAAACAGTTGTTTTAAAACTGGATATGTATTTACTGCTTCTTGAAATCTTTTAGTAAAACCTGTTAGTTCATTTGTGTAAGTAGCTTCTCTTGCATAAGCTAATGCTTCTTCATCAAGCCCTCTACCAAACTCATCAAAACCATCTTTGTAATATTTTTCTACAAAGTCATTAAATTCTTTTCCTTTTAAACCTAGCTCTTGTGCTTTTCTTGTAGCAATCGCTTCTAGTTTAGAACGATAATTAACTTGTTTAAATGCTTCATCTCCTGCGTTCAATGCTCTTGATGGTAAACGAACTGTTTCGCCAAAAGCTCCTGTACCTGTTGCTTTGTTTCCACCAGTATCAATTTTAGACATTCCTTCTTTACCTTCTAAAATTAACTCTCCTCGTCTAAAGGCTTTACCACCCATTTTTAGAGCTTCGCCCATATATCTAAATAGTCCTGCGAATGTAGAACCTGCTTCTTGTGATAATTGATTATATTTTGTTACTCTGCCTATATCTTTGCCTGATAACAATGCTGATATATCTGCACCCATTTTATCTTCAATAGGTCTAGCTAGTGCAGTAATTCCATTACCAATAGCATTAACAAATTGAGTTTTAGGATTAGATAAAAGTGCATTAATCCATATTTCATTAAGAACTTCCCAAGTTTGATTTTTACCAACGAAGTCTAATATTTGTCTTGTTACATCAGGTCTGTCTAAATCAGTTAATTTTTGCATTAACTTTTCCTTAGCACCTTTAATTTCTTTACCTGCTATATTACCAAATTCTTCATACTCTCTTAAAGCACTTTCTAAATTGTCTGACACTAGTGTGCTGTCTGCTAATTCTTTTTTAACTATTCCTAAAGTTCTAAAATTACCACCAGTTGTTGAACCATAATTCATTTTATGTTTCATCATTCCTAAGATGTAATTTAAAGTATCATCAACATCTGCTTGTGTTCTAGTTCCTACTTTCATTTTAACTTGTCTTTGAAATGCAGGTAAGGCTTTAATTAATGAATGAAGCATCATTTCATGTGCATAAATTAATGAAGATACATTTTTAGTACCTTTACTTAATGAACCAAAGTCTTGATAAATTTTATTAATATCTCCACCATAATCTTTAATGGCTTTTCTTTTAATTACTTCATCACTAAATTGTCCATCTACTTTACTGAAACCTGAATAAACAGCTTCGTGCATTGCTTTAACTGTTTGAATAAAACTCTTAGTTACAATTCCACTTTCCATAACATCTATGTTTAAGAAGTTATGTGGTATGCTAAATGCTTCCTCTGCATCTAGTTCTCCTTTTTTCCATTTGTCGTAATTAACATTTAAGTCATCACTTGCAATTTTGTTGTAGAGAATAATTCTTTTCTCTTTTGAAATTTTTGATTTAGGTTTACTTTTAGTATTTTCTACAGCATCACTTAAAATTTTCATCTTATCGCCAATAGTCGTAGCGTTATCTAAAAGTTTTTGTGAATTAGAAATACCTATCTTTGCTTCCTCTATAATTTTAATATCATTAGCAATTAATTTTTCATCAATGTTATTAGAAATATAGCCTTTGGAAACTCTTAGACCTGCCATGATTACATCTGCAAAAGCACCTATACCTGCACCTTCAATAGTGTTTTTCATTCTAGCTTCCCACCAAGTATCATTTGCATCTGATTGCAAATAACCTAACCAAGTGTCTGCCATTTCAGGAGAATGTTCTACAACCATATCTGTCAATCTTCCTGACAGTTCATCAAAACCTATAAAGTCTGCTATTGCACCTTGTGCTGTTGCTTTAGTAAATTGTCCTGTTCTAGTAACTTGTTTACCAACACCAAGACCTTTTAAAATCTTACCACCAGTTATCCAACCTACTACGAATTGAACTCCACCTTCTACAAAACTAGCTGTTAAACTTTCAGTGTTGTCTTCAGGATTAATCTTGTCTGGGTCATAGAAGATACCTTTAATCTTGCTATAATCTTTTTTACCTATGTTTCCTGTAAGTGGAGATAAGATACCTTTAACATTTCCTAATTTGACTGCTTCATCATAAGGAATATATTCCATCATACCATTTGATGCTTCGCTACCATATCTGAAGCCACCAAAATTAGTCTTTTCTCCTAAAGTGTCCCCTAATCCCTCTATAAGACTACTTCCACTATTTAAGGCTTTTCTAGTACCTTCGTATGGTGCAACTACTCCATTATCAAACAACCAACTTGTAGCTGAACCTTCAGGTCTCCAATCGCCAATAGCTCCTGAACTTTCTTGACCATCTTCTACTTTTTGAGCTTCTTCTGCTTTGAAGTTAGAATTGTTGGTAATTGTATTAATTATCTTCTGTTTTTCTTCTTCAGAGATATTTTCATCAACTTCTACAAATTGACCATTAGGTAACTCTAATTGCATTATAGTTGGTTCTCCTTTTTAAATTGTGCTTTTGATATTTTATATTTGTCTAAGAACTGAACATCACTAAGTCCTGTTAAGTCTTTAATTTGGTCTACTATTTTTTGTCCAGTATCACTTTTAGTTTTTATTTCTTCTACGACTTTGTTTGTTTGTTCTTCTAATATTTTAACTGAAGATTTACCTGTAAGTTCAAACTGACCTTTACCAAATAAAACATCATATTTTCCAGTTTTCTTGATTAAGGTAATTTGTCTGTCAAACTGTGCATTAAAATCTTCTTGTCTTAAAGTTTCATTGCCTTCATATTTTGGATTGTTAAGATTTTCATCTAGCCAAGCTAAAAGTCTTTTTCTCATAAAAGCTCTAACTGTAATTGCTTGGGTTACACTTCCACCCATTTTTCCTGAAGAAATAACATCATCAAAAGCACTAAAAGCTCCTGAAATATATAAATCATCAAAGTAAACATTTCCTTCTAAAAGTTGTGAATTAGGAATAACTGTAGATTTATAAGATTGATAAGTTTGTTTTCTTATGTCTCCACTTTCTAATGCTTCAAAAGCTAAATCTGATGCTTCTTTATATTCTCTATTAACAAGATGTTGTTCTATTCTTTTAATAATATCTCCATCATCTGAATTACCACCATCAAAATCTAAACTTTTTTTATATTGTTCTCCTGCAATTCTTTCAGCATCACTTCTTGATTTGTCATTAGTCCATTGGCTTATACTAAATTGAGGGTTCTTTTTTAATTCTAATTCTAAAAAGTTATGAGTTTGAATAGTTGTCATCTTATCTTTGTTTGCATCAAACTTAACTTCTTCATTTAATTTCTCATTTTGTTTAGCAATAAGTAAATCTCTTAATTCTTGTCTTCTGTTTTTAAGTCTACCAATATCTGCGATTGAACCAGTACCACCTTCTAATAGTTGTGGAATTTCTTGAATTACTTGTAGAGCAAACTCATAATCATCTGTTGAAGTTATATAAAGTTCTATCCCATCAAAGATTGTATCTATGACATCTCTACCATTTCCAGTTACTTCAAATAAATCTGATATTTCTTTTTGTAAAGTTTCAGAAATCTTATCCCATTTAGTTACACCACTTTGAATTTCTGCTTCTGACAATAGCTCTGTGTCAAAGTTTTTGTAGGTCTCTATAGTTCCTACAATTCTATCTTTAATTTTATTGTCAAAATCTGCATTAAATTCATTAAGTAAGTTTTGTTTATGTCTAGCTTCTAATTGCTGTCTGTATTGTGATGTATTTTGGAAGAAGCTCTTTTCTAATTCTTCTGGTGTAAAAAAACCTAATTCTTTTTCTTTTACAAACTTTAGTAGATTTTCTTTATAAAACTTCTCAAAAGCACCTTCTGAAATATCTTTCTTAATTCCACTGTTTTCGTAGGCTTCTAATGCTCTTTCAGTAAATTGATTAGCAAACGAATTAAGCGTTAATTCTTTGTATTTCTCTAGGTAATAAGGATTAGCAGTTTTATCAATTTCTCCATTTTTAACTGCATCTCTAAACTTACCCTTCAATTCATTATAATCTAGTAATGCTTTAGCTCTTTCAGACTTCTTCATTTTAACTTCTTTACCAAGAGATGCTTTCGTCAAGCCACCATTAACAAAGTTATCTAATGAAGCTGTAAACTCTTTTACACCTGAAGGTAATGGAGCTTCCTGTGGAACATAAAATAAGTTGAAGTCTTGTGATAAAACTTTCTGTTCTTCAGGTTGCAGATTTAACTCTGGGTTTCGTCTTTCTCTTTTAGCCATTAAATATATCCATCTTTATAAGTTTGGCTTACGCTATTTGTTTGTTGCTTCTTTTCTTTTCTAGTTTGTAGCCCTGCGTTTTGTCTTTGAAATTCTAAAGACATGTAAGTGTTGGCAACATTAAATGCTTGTGTAGCAAATAACATTTTACTATCTGGTGGTGTTAAATAAGTTGATTGGCTTTCTTGACCAAATTGTATTGCTTCTAAATTTCTTTCGTACTGTGAAATATTTATACCCATATTGTTTTGAATAGCTGTTTTGTAGTTACCTTCAGTTCTGTAGTAGTTTGCTAATAAAGCATTTGTAGAACCTGATATAGCTAATCCACCTGCATCTCCTGCTCCTGCAATATATGTAGCTCTAGCTTTTCTAGCTTTTAAAGTTCCTCTTAAATCTGCTTGTGCTGACTTTTTTAATTCTTGTCTAATTTTTAAACCTGCTGACGCATAACGCTGTTGAGCATTTTTCTTTGCTAATTCGTTTTGTCTTTTTTGTTGGGCGTATCTAGCTTTTGCTTGTGCTTTCTGCTGTTTGTATTGCATACCTGCATTTGCAACTGATACCACTGCCATTGTTACTGGGTCACACATAATTATATTCTGATGAACTCATAAAAGGGTTCATTTAAAACTCCATAGTTTTGTTTGTTAATAAATTTGAAACCACACCACTTTAACCATTTGATGTGTAGTGAATTTCTACAATCCACAAAGTTCCATAAAATTTTGTATTTAGTATTTAGAAAATCTATAACTTTTTTATTTTCTCTTAAAAAGGAATATTGAATATCTTTTAATTTGTCTGTTGCTAATAACCATATAGCTCCAACATTATTACCTGCATCATTAATTCCAAATATTGCTACAGGTTCATTTTGTTTGTTTACTATTGTAAAAGAAATGTCTGCATATCTATAACTAAAATATAATGCTTCATAAGGTGCTAAACCACTATTTGCTAAAATTTCTCTTTTGTCTTCGTATCTTAATCTTGGTGCTAAATACTTAATGTCTTCTAGAGTTGATAATCTAAAATGATTACTCTCTTGATGATGCTGTAACATAATAGCCTTGCCAGTTTGCGTTAATAAAATTTGAAGGTAAATGGCTATCGTTTTTTAAAGTTATAGTTAGCTTGTCGTTCTCTGATTGAACTGCGAAAGTGAAATCGCCATCAGATAAATTAACTGTACCCAATGCACCTGAACCTGTTGTTGTTCCTGTAAATGATGCAGTTGAAGTACTTCTACCTACAGGCACTACTTCTGAAGTGAAATAGCCAGTATCGTTATAGGAAACATTCCAGTTTCTTATCTGTAATCTTCCTTCTCTTACTGAAATTCTAGAACCACCACTGTCTGCTATTTGAATAAATTGTTGAGAAAATTGAAATGAAAATTCATATTGTTCTCCAAACCATAGATTAGCACTAGTTAAATTACCTGCTACTACGATAGATGTACCAGATTGTGAAACAGTAGATATTTCTTGTCCTGCTGTATTACTTCCACCAACACGACCTACAACTTTCATTGTATTAGTTTTTGTATAAGGAATAGTGAATGTAGTTCTGTTTGTTCCTGCATTAAATGAAGAAGACACTCCTGTATCGTCATCTTTAAATTTTCTATCTAAATAAGTTAAGTAAGTTGCACCTACATCTACTACTGCAGGAGATATGTCTAAACTTTCTAGGAAGACATTAGCTCCTCTTTGATTAACTATATATAAAGTGTTTTCTATAAAATCTATATTTAGAATTTTATCTGTACTTGAAGTTCCAAAATCCCATTTGTGCCATGCACTTTGTAGTCTTCTACCATCTTGTAAATAATATTGATAAACATACAAACAATTATGTTTTGTTGTGTCAGAAGATAAAGCTACTAAAATATTTTCATTTGTTGCAGAAGCTAATTTAAAAACACCTGATGGAATATACTTTGGAATATTCGCTGTTGTATCATCTGCTTGTTTAGTTCCTGTATCGTCTTTAACAAAAAATTCTCTAATTCCTGTATAGCTACCTTTGTTAAAAGGAAAGAATACATTACTACCTGCTCCTATAGGTTTACAACCAGTTGAAGTTTCATACTCTGTTGAAGTATTAATTGAAACATTTCCTGCTGTTAATGTAGTTCCACCTGTAAGCATGAATTGTGTTTGGTCTGTAAATAATAATAAATCTTCATCAAAAGAAATTGCACTTCTTAAAATAGAAACTTTTTTTGCTGTTGATGCTACATCTACTGGGTCTGTATCTAAACTGTCTGTAACTGTTTCAGGAAAGAATTGAAAAAACTCTCCACTTCTAGACATGATAACATTTTCATCTGCTAAAAATCCTAATCTATTTCTATGAAAGAAAATATCATTTATCTTCTTACCTATAAAACTTGGGTCTGGTGCAGATTTAATATCTCCACAAACTCTTAATCCCCATTCTGGTGTAGTGTAATCTGTACCTGACAGCGTATATGTTGTTCCATCAACTTGTGTAAATCTAAAATTACCATCTGCTGTTCTAATTAAAACATGTGGCATCAAATCTTTATTAAGAGTTGTTTTAGTTGAAGGTGCTATTGTTTCTTCCCAAACATCATCTGAGCTACTATATTTTACATAGTAGTTATCAAATGAGTTTGTTGCGTCTCCTGTGATTTCTACGACCATGTCGTTAATTGCAGGACTGGGCAAATCGGAAAAATTCTGAACTTTAGATGCAACCACTTGTGAAGCATCATCTCCATAACCATCACTGGCACTTACTGCTAAAGTTCCACTTGATTTAATTATTGAGAAACTTGAAGTTCCTACATTTGCAAATGTAATATTTGATATACTTCCACATGCAGACTTCAGACCATTTCTAATAGCTTCTGTGTCTGTGTTTGAACTTGTGAATGATTTAACAGCTCCATCAATAGTAATTGTGTACTTTGTTGAATTAACTCCCTGTAATACTGAATAAATAGCTTGTTCTACTTTAGCTGTACTTGTAGTTGAAGCCATAGCAGAGACTTTGGTCTTGTTTAAAATATAGGTAAAATCAGCAACAGTTACAGCTACAAAATCCCCTCTAGGGTCTGATGAAGATAAATAGTTAGATGCGTTTGTCTGCATCACAACTGATTTAGTTGCTCCTGCTATTGTTTTAACTTGGATTGCTCCATTAGTAATAATTACAATATATCTCTCATTCACATCTCTATTGATTGTATGAATAGAAGCATTGTTTAATGCTGATGTTGAAATTGTTGCTAGGTAATTAGTTGGTGGTCTTTTTTTGAGACCCTCAACAACACTAGAAAATCCATTAACCTGAGATGTGGCTTGGGAATTTAATCTTAAAATTTCTGGTTGCTGACTTACTCCCTGAACCAAGTTTGGTATGGTTCTTGATATAAGTGGCATTATCTATTGACTGTGTACGCTTGTAAATAATTATCAAAGATTGTGTTGTCCCCTGTTTGCATTTCTGCTTGTTTCATAACAGCTAGACTTCTTGCTTCATCTTCTGAAGAAAATTTATGTAAAGTGTTTGCACCTAAAGTTCTGTCGTGGAAAACTCTAGCACTTCTAATTGTAATATATCTTCTTGCTTGTTCAGGTATGTCATCAAAACCTAAAAGATATATTAAAGTATTTTCTGTAAAATCTTGGTCAAATATATTTGAATTTTTTGCTAAATTAAAAAGATAGCTTCCTCTTTGTACTACATCATAAGAAGATTTATCGTACTTGTCATTTAACTGTACTCTTACAACATCTGTTCCTACTGGAACTTTGTTATCTGTATCTCTAGTTAAATCTACTTTGTATTGTGTGTTGAAGTGCCAACCTGCTGATTGAACTTCTCTACTTATTTCATTTAGAATATTCTTTGCTGTTGTACCATCTACAGGTAAAGACCCTGTTAAGGTTGATAATGGAGCTTCTCCAATAGTACTTAAAATTGTGTTGACTGCTTCTAGTTCAGTCGTTCTTGTTGTGATTGTCATTAGAATGGAAAGAGGTTATCAAAAAAACTATCAATTTTTTTATTAATCTTCTCTATAAATTTTTTTATATATTTCATATTTAAACTACAGGCGTAGATTTCTCCACGCCTATAATATTGTAATTGACTATGCTGTTTTAATTGAAACTGCACTTTCAGGTCTTAGAATACCATGACCTAATGCCAGTCTAGCTGTCATCAAGTTACCCAATCTTCTAGGGTCGTAAGTATTTTCTAAAACTAAGTCTTTAAGTTTTACTGTTCCAACTGCTGATTTGTGGAATACCACACCTGCAATAGTTGAAGCATTTACATTGTAAGTATTGTTTGTACCTGCAATCGCTGATGAATTATTAGCGAAAGCTGTTACAGCAGTGTTAGATTTAATTATTCTAACTCCACCAATCATTACAACTTGACCTTTTGAGAAGTCTCCATTGTTGCTAGAGAAGTCTCTAGAAACAAGTTTATCTACATTAGATAATTGGTAGTAAACATCTGGTGTTACTATGCAATATCTGTCTGAAGATGGTACATCTTTCTCATCTAGTGCTTGGACTGCTTCAAATACTGAACCAATCATAGATGTTGCGTTTGTTTTTGCATCACTATCTGTAATTTGAGTTCCACCTGAACCACCAGTAATTGTTGCTGATGCTTGTGAAGCTAATACAGTTAGCTGAAGTAGATGTTGGTCTACTTTTTTTGCAAGTGCCTGTCCCATTTCTTTTGAATAAATAGAACGGACATCATAATGATTCTTCAGTTCATCTATTTCGCCAAGAAAGGCGTGGGCTAATAGCATATCATCAATGTTGATAATTTTTTCATTGTGCTTAACTTGCGTTCCAACGATTTCATTACCTACTGTATGATAACCACTTGCGATTGTTCCTGTAACTGGAAATTGTGCTGATTTACCTGAACCAATAGTTCTAGTAGTAGTCATATTCATCATAAGGTTTTCTCTACCAAATGTTGCTAAGACTTCTCCACTGAAAACTTTCAGAAATAAAGCATCAACACCAGTTCCAGAGTTGTTTACGAGACCTAGTCTCGATACTGTTGCGTTTGACATATTAATGTCTCCTCTGTTATTGTTGTTATTGTTTTAAACCTAATCTTACTTTCGTCAGGAAGTTATCAGTCGTAACTGGCAACCATTGATTTTAAATTAGTCATCTCTCTTTTAAAAAAGATGAGATTATTTTTGGACTTTTGTTTTATACCCTAACCCTGTTTTCTTATTTCCATATAGTTTTTGCCATGACCAACTAGTTAGCATAGTTGAGTAATGGTATATTTTTTCTACTATATATCTTTTCATTATCTACCTTGTCCTTTGTATCTTGTTAATTTTTTATTTAACTTTTCACTTTTATTTAAACTTTTCTTGTGAACACCTTTTCGTTTAGGAGGTTTATCTCTAGGTATGTAGCTACTAAAGTTCTGCTTTGCCATTTAGGCTTTTTTTGGAAAACCTTTTTTCATATTAGAGTAG